>CEUZ01005933.1_pt1 | contig 15489 bp, 17 predicted proteins | sample 361511 | NCBI WGS metagenome assembly CEUZ01 (sample SAMEA2622822, study PRJEB7988) | marine metagenome | biome: marine biome (ENVO:00000447); feature: surface water layer (ENVO:00002042); material: "saline water (ENVO:00002010), including plankton (ENVO:xxxxxxxx)" | depth 5 m
CATATCTTATTTATTGCATCAGGTGCATTTCAGCTTGCAAAACCATCGGACCTTCTGCCAGAATTACAAGGAAGACTACCAATAAGAGTTGAGTTAGACGCTTTGAACAGCGATGATTTCAAAAGAATACTAAAAGAGCCAGATAACAGTTTAATAAAACAATACAAAGCACTGTTAAAAACAGAAAATGTTGAGCTAGAGTTTAGCGATGATGGAATTGATTTAATTGCAACAATCGCTAGCGAAGTAAATAATACCGTTGAAAACATTGGTGCTAGAAGACTACATACTATTATTGAAAGAATTTTGGACGAAATAAGTTTTACTGCTTCTGATAAATCAGGAGAAACTGTAGTAGTAGACTCGAACTATATTAAAAAACATATTGGTGAACTTGTGAAAGATACAGATTTATCAAAGTTTATTTTATAATTTTGTATTCAAAATTTTGAGTTTCTTCATTTACCTGTATTTCCTCAGCACCATTTCTTAAGTGAAAATTTCTAGCCATTTCCGTTAAGGGAGATAGTGTAACTAATCTATTAAGGTGATTGGAATTTTTAATCATTTTAAATACCTCTTTAACTATTAATTTCCCTCCACCTTTTTTATTCGACCAAACTGTATATGCTATTGCTATTTTTCCTACATTTTGATCGCGTGTAGCACTTTGTAAGAAAGCATCCCGGCTAAAAATATCTAACTCGTGCACAGATTTTGGTATTTGATTAGTAAAAGCAAAACACATAACTGCATGTATTTCGTTTTTATACTTAACACCATAAATTTTCCTTCCATAACTATTTCTAAATTCATTATTTAATTCAGGTCTCACAGGATCTTTTTCTGTTTCACATCTTTTTAATTCAACTAGTTCTGCACCTTTAATCCACTCAAAAAAGTTTTTAAGATTTTTATCTAAGTCTCTTTTACTTTTCTTAATTCTTGCCTTTAGGTTTCTTGATATGATTTTTTTATACACGTTTTTTTCTTAAAATTATATCGAAGTTTCCTTTTGATGGACTTTCAATTGAATTGAAATCTATTTTTAGAATTTTATTCATTAAATTTTTATTTTCATTTATAAAATTTGGAACTGAATATTTTAGTATACTTAAATTTTTAGATTGATAAGGATCATTTTTATTTTTAGATCTACTACCTTTACCTGTAATAATATTTATTTTAGTTACACCTTTCTCATAACAACTAGATATAAATTTTTCTATTTCATTATTAGCGTCTTCTAGAGTATAGCCATGCAAATCAATAGTTCTTTCTATAAATTGAAACTCTTTTTTTATTGATTGTTGATCTTTATCAAGAATTTTGTCTTTTGAATTAATAAAAACTTCCCAAGCCTCTTGATCTGTTAATTTCTTGTTCAATTAAACTTCGGTTTCAATTAACTGCCAATTGGGATTTTGAGATCTCACATTTCTACAAAATTTCCAAGTATCATTTACCCTTTTAATTTTTTGAGGATCTCCAGATATTATCTTATTTTCTTTATCCTTGATACAAGTAATGATTTCACTTATAAAATTAACACTTACTTCAAGTAAGTCATTCTTTTGGCTATGATCTTTTATTTCAGCTGAGTTAATTCCTATAAATGTTGTTTCGTTTTTGATTTGTTTCAAGGATCTTTCTTTAATAGCTTCATTAAAAGAATTATATACATCTTTGTTTAATAAAGATTTTATCTCACTTACTTTTCCTTTAGCAAAAGATGTGATTATTGTCTCGTATGCAATTTTTGCACCACTTAAAAATTCTTTTTTAGCATTTTCATCAAATTCATATATTTCTTTTTTGGCAACTGGTTTTTTAAATTCAAAATCATGAGCAAAGCTGGAAGACATATCTTCCTCGTGGCCTGTTTTTTTTCCAAGTATCCCTCTTAACCTTAGAAAAATAAAACCTGCAATCATTGCAAGCAAAATAATATCTATATATTCGAAACTATAATTCATTGTATTTTTTATATATTTATAATATTTACTAAGTTGATCTTTTTCAATGATCTAAATTTAAGAAATAAAGACAAATGAACTCACTTTTATTAGCTATAATTTTAATTCCTGCTGTTGAGATATATTTGTTTATAAAAATAGGAACCTCTATTGGAGCACTAAATACTGTTTTACTTATATTTTGTACTGCTTTTATAGGCATTTATTATGCGAGAGCTGAGGGATTAAACACTTTGAACCAGGGTTTAAGAAAAATGGTTAAAAGTGAAATGCCAGCTTATGAATTAATTTCAGGTGCTTTAATCGCTATTGGTGCTATTTTTTTAATTATTCCAGGTTTTGCTACAGACCTACTCGGTTTTTTAATAATATTTCCACCAACAAGAAAATTAATATTTAAAATTTTTAATAAAAAAGAAAAAGATAATGATTTTAAAAAAAAAGATTATATAGAAGGCGAGTACAAAGATCTTGATGACTGAAAAAAAAGAAAATAACTTCAAAATTATTCTTGAATATATTAAAGATCTTTCAATTGAGACACCTAGTGCTACAGCCCTTTTAAAAATTAGAGAAAATTTAAGTAGTTATAATATGGATATAGATATTTCATCCTTGGTTTTGAAAAACAAATCTCTTGAAATAACAACTAAATTAATTTTACAAGATAAAAGCGACAAGGAAGATAAAGCTTTTTTTGAAATCAAATATGCAACTGTTATCTCTATAGACTCGTCTGTTGTAGATAAAAAAACAATAAGCAAAATAGTTTTATGTGACTTACAAAAAATAATCTATCCTAAAATAGAGAAAATTTTTATTGATCTCATTAAGAATGCGGGTTATCCAAATATTAAGTTTGAGAAAAAGGTTGATTTTGAAAAAATGTATAATGATAAGTTTAATTAAAATTATTTTTTTTGAATTCTCTTTTTAAATAACTTTGATGTAGTTTTAAATCTTCATCAGTTGGTTTAATTATCTTTTTATAATAATTTTTATTTTTGGAAAACGTATTTTTTTCAGAATAATCCTGACTGGTATTTAGTTCAAGTTTTGGTTCTTTTTGATCTAATAAGTTAATATAAACTTTTGAGAGTAGCTCGCAGTCGATTACTGCGTTATGTTTCTCTCTTCTAGAATTATCAATGTTATATCTTTTACATAATGCATCTAAACTTGTGCTTGATCCAGGAAATTTTTCTCTAGCAACTTGTAAAGTATCAATAACCTCTTCATTTATTTTCTTTTTTCCCAAAATAGATAGTTCATTGTTTAGATGGCCAATATCAAATTCTGCGTTATGTATAACAAGCCTTTTACCCTCTATAAATTTTAGGAATTCATCTACTATGTCAGCAAATTTCTTTTGTTTAGACAAAAAATCGTCACTATATCCATGTACCTTAAAAGCCTCTTCGGAAACCTTTCTTTCAGGATTTAAATAACAATGAAATTTTTTTTTCGTCGGAATTAAATCTTTAATCTCTATACATCCTATTTCTACTATCCTGTGTCCCTCACGAATAGAAAGGCCAGTTGTCTCTGTATCAAGAACTACTTCAAGCATTAATTTCTTTCTTAATTTTTTTTATTTTTTTATAAATATTATTTTTACTTAAAGAATTTGTAATTACAAATTTACATAAGCCGATTTTTTTATTTTTTTTGAGTTGTTGTGACTCTAAAATATTTAAAATTTTTTTATTATAGTTCCCCCTTTTTTTTAATCTTCTATTAATTATTTTCTGTGGTGTGTTGATATAAATTAATACATCTGTTTTTTTATATAATCTATTCTCTATTAATAGAGGAATATCAAGCACCACAAACTTTTTTTTAATATTTTTTTTTAGAAATACTTTAAGATTCTGTCTAACAAAAGGATGTATAATATTTGATATAATCTTGATATTTTTTTTATTTAATATTTTTTTTATCTCATATTTATTGACAGGAAAACTTTTTATATTGTTGGGAAATTTTTTATTTAACTTTTGAAAACATTTTTTATTTTTACTATAAATTTTTTTTACTTCATCATCAGCATTAAATATTGGGTGTTTAAAACACTTTGCTATGAAGGTTTTTCCAGATCCTATTTTTCCAACCAATCCTATTCTAATCATTTTCGAGGTAATTAATTAAATTATCATCAATAGTAGGTTTTATTTTGTGCCATACTTCAAAGGACTCTGCTGCTTGGTGTATAAACATCATCAACCCATTTTGAAATTTTTGACCATTTTTCTTAGCATTTTTTAAGAAGTTAGTTTCTTTTGGTTTGTAAATGACGTCATAAAAAAAACTCTCAGACCCAAGCAAGCCATAATCTAAATTGATTTTATCGTTTTCTTTTAAGCCTAAACTTGTAGTATTTATTATAAAGTCTGCTTTGACAGTTTTTCCCCACTCTAATATTTCTAGAAAATTAAATCTTTCCTTCAATCTAATCGCTTTTTCTTTAGTTCTATTGCTTACAATAATATTATCTACTCCCAATTTTTTTAAAGCTATTATAATCGATGGTGTAACACCACCTGATCCAAGTATTAAAGAATTTTTACTTCTAAAATTTAATTTTTTATTTTTAAGAGATAAATAAAATCCCTTAATATCTGTGTTATGTCCTACAACTTTATCGTTAGATAAATAAATAGTGTTTACAGAATTTGACTCGCGAGCCTCGTTGGATAGCGTGTCTATAAAAGGTATTATTTTTTCCTTGAAAGGAACTGTTATATTTGCCCCATATATTTCTTTGCTTCTAATTCTATTTATAAATTCCCCCAATTGGTTTTCTATTAATAATATTTTATCATAAGTTGCTTTAATTCCATTTTTCTTAAACCAATAATTATGAATTTTGGGAGATATCGAGTGTTCTATTGGGTTTCCTATAACTAAAAAATTTTTCATAATATATTTTCTAAATAATGTTTAATCTTTTTAATCGGCAGACCCATAATTGTGTCCTCATCGCCCTCTATTTTTGAAAAGAGAGCTCTACCCTCTCCTTCTATTTGATAGACATTATAAGAATATAAAGCAAAATCAGATATTTTTGATAAATATTCTTTTAATTCATTTAAACTAAATGTTTTCATGGTTAATTTAGCTTTATCGGTATAATTCCAAATCATAGAACCATTTTTTGCTATTGTCACAGAACTTATCAAATGATGTTCCTTTCCGTTTAATTTTTGAAGAATTTCTAAAGCCTCCTCTCTGTTTTTAGGTTTAGAAATAATTTCATTTTGTAAGTCTATTACGCTGTCTGCTCCTAAAACTAAAGAATTTTGATTTATAGAACTAATTTTTGTTGCTTTTATTTCAGCAAGGTTTTTACTAATTAACTCAGGAGAGGCCCCTTCTTTAATTAAACTTTGTTTGATGGGTTCTTCATCTATATTTGATGATATAACTGAACATTTAATGTTATTTTTTTCTAAAATTTCTTTTCTAACTTTACTTTTAGAGGCTAAAATTATTTCATTTCTTGCTTGTGAATATTTCATGTATTTTTATTACTGATGCTGCAGTTTCCTCGACAGACTTTCTGGTTACATCTATTACTGGCCATTGATATTTTTTAAAGGTTTTTTTCGAATCTTGTAATTCATTTTTGATTTTTTCTACTTTTGTATAATTTGTATTTTCATTTTCTTTAATTGTCGAAAGTCTGTTTTTTCTTACATCGTGCAATCTTTCAGCTTCTGCCACTAGTCCAATTATACATGAAGTTTTTGGATTATCCTTTAATTTATCAGGTATTGATGTTTCATTAATTAAAGGTATGTTGGATGTTTTGAAGCCTCTGTTGGCTAAATATATTGAAGTTGGTGTTTTACTTGTTCTACTAACACCTAATAAAATAATATCTGATTTTTCAACATCTATAATAGAATTTCCATCATCATGATTCATGGTAAATTGAATTGCTTCTATTCTTTTATAATATTCTTCATTTAAAGCATGTTGACCGCTTGGGATGTTTGTTGCTTTCTGATTTAAAAGCTTTGAAAAATTTAGTATTAAATCTCCTAACACACCAAAGCAGGGAATGTTTTTTTTATTTGCTTCCTGAGATAAAAATTTAGCTAATTTATTGTCTACAATAGTATATAAAATTATAGAATCATTTTTTCTCATTGCCTCTTCAAGAATTTTAGCTATTTGATTTTCGGTCCTTGTAAAAGAAAAATGAAACAGGTTGTGGTCAAATTTTTCAAATTGGGCCTTTAAAGCAGTAAAAATTCTATCCAACGTTTCCCCTGTAGAATCAGAAATAAGGTAAATATTATATGTATTACTCATGTATAAAAAACTTCCTATATAATAAGTTTTGTTTGTTCTCTAGAAACTCTAAAAAAGTTATTTTCTATATTTAGTTATTAACATATTTAAACAATTGAAAAAAATATATTAATCTCAGATAAAATTGTTAGTTTCTAAATAAAACATAAGTAAATCAATGAGTTTAGGGGTTTGTTTTGTTAATAAAAATGTGGAAAAATGTGTATCAATTTTGATTAAACAAATTCACAGGATAATAATATAAAACAATAAGACTTATTTAATTATTAATTATGGGTATTCTTAGAGATTGTATAGATAAAAAAGAAACAAGTTCTACTCCTATTTGGTTCATGAGACAAGCGGGAAGGTATTTGCCTGAGTTTAGAGATATTAGATCTAAAAATACAAATTTTATTAATTTATGTTTGAATACAGAACTAGCAAAAGAAATTACTCTACAACCACTTAAAAGATTTTCATTAGATGCAGCTATTATTTTTTCCGATATTCTTTTAATACCCTATGCACTAGGACAAAAGGTTGAATTCGAAAAAAATTTTGGGCCAAAACTTGGTGAATTAAATTTGAATAACGTTCTAGAGATACCTAATATTAATATCTTAGAAAATTTAAAACCTATTTATAAACTCATAAAAATAACTTCGAATGACGATAAATTAAGAAACAAAGATTTAATTGGATTTATAGGGGCTACATGGACATTGTTAGTTTATATGTTAAATAAAAAATCTCCAAAAGATTTAAGCGAGAATATCTATAATTACCCTAATCAAGAAAAACTCATTAGAAAAATTATTGATACACAAAAACTACACATCAAACACCAAGTAGAAAATGGAGCATCAATTATTCAAATTTTTGATAGTTGGGCTGGCCTTCTAGATAGAGAAAAACTTGATAAATATGTTTATAAACCAACTCAAGAATTAGTTGATTATATAAAAAGTCTTGGGGCTGTATCAATTTGTTTTCCTAGGTCTATAAAATCATATAAAGAATATTGTGATATTGTTAAACCTAATGCGGTAAGCATTGATTATAACGTAGATCCAAATAAGATTGCTGATGATATTGATATACCAATCCAAGGCGGAATGGATCCAAAATGCCTATTGTTAGATAAAGATGAAATGTTAAAAAATGCTAAAAAGTACTTAGAAATATTTAAAGATCATAACTATATTTTTAACTTAGGGCATGGCGTTATGCCAGAAACTAACCCAGATAATATAAAAATATTAGTCGATTTTGTGAAAGATTTTAAATGAACAATGACCACCCAAAAGTAAATTTTGGCAAAACCGGAATTTTATTGATTAATTTAGGAACCCCAGACTCAACAAGTTGGTGGGATATTAGAAAATATTTAAAAGAATTTTTATCAGACAGGAGAGTAATAGAGGTAAATCCAATTATATGGCAAATTATATTAAACTTATTTATTTTAACATTTAGACCCTCCAAAACTGCAAAAGCATATAAGGAAATTTGGATGAAAGATGTCAACAAATCCCCTTTAAGATTTTACACAGAAATGCAGGCAAAGAAACTAGGAGAGAGAATTAAAAATGAAAATTTATTTATTGACTTCGCTATGAGATATGGAAATCCAAGCATTAAAAGTAAAATTTACAAAATGCAGGAACAAGGTTGTGAAAATTTGATAATAGTTCCCTTATATCCGCAGTATGCTGCCGCTACAACAGCAACAGTTTGTGATGAGGTTTATAGAACTTTAATGAAAATGAGATGGCAACCAAGTTTGCAAATAATTTCACATTATGAGTCCGAGCCAAAATATATAGACGCGCTTAAAAATAGTATTGAGAAAAAAATTTCAGAAATTAACTGGCAGCCAGATTTGATTTTAGCATCTTATCATGGGATACCCCAGAAATACTTTGATAAAGGGGATCCATATCATTGTTATTGTCAAAAAACCTCGCGATTACTTGCAGAGAGTTTCAAAAAAATCCCTATTAAAACTACTTTTCAATCCAGGTTTGGACCACAAGCCTGGCTTCAGCCTTATACAGACAAAACATTAGAAAAATTACCAAATGAGGGGACCAAGAATTTGTTAGTAATTTGTCCTGGTTTTGCAAGCGACTGTGTTGAAACATTAGAGGAAATCTCTATTCAAGGTAAAGATAGCTTTTTAAAATCTGGTGGAAAAAATTTTGATGTTGTGCAATGTTTAAATGACAATGATGATCATATAGAATTACTTGCTGAACTAACCAACAAATATATAACCAGATAAAAATGCAAAATATTCTGATTTTATATTCTTCTACGGATGGACAAACCAGATTGATATGTGAAAGAATTCAAGAATTATCAAAAAAAAAAGATTCATGTAAACTAGTTAACATAGACGATGTAGAAGAAGAAAATATTATGAACTATAATTATATAATAATAGGTGCCAGTATTAGATATGGGAAACATAATAAGAAAGTTTTCAAATTTATAGAAAAATATAAAAATGAATTAAAACAAAAAAAAACAGCTTTTTTTTCTGTAAATGTTGTTGCGAGAAAAAGTGACAAAAACACTCCTGAAACTAATCCTTATATAATTAAATTTTTAAGAAAAACTAACTGGAGGCCAGATAAAATTGCTGTATTTGCTGGAAAGATTGATTATCCAAATTACACTTTTTTTGACAAACATATCATTCGTTTAATTATGTACATAACAGATGGCCCAACGGATTTATCCAAAACCTATGAGTTTACAGATTGGAATAGAGTAGACCAATTCGCAAAAGAAATTAGTAATATTAACGATTATTAGGGGCTTGAAGTTTATAAATTAATATATATATTATAATTATCACAATAAAACTCCCATGAACATTCAAGAATTAAAAGGAAAAACATCAGAACAGCTTATTGGTGAGGCTGAAAAGCTCGGAATTGAAAACGCAAGTACATTGCGAAGACAAGAGATACTTTTCGCAATTTTAAAAAAACATGCAGAGAAAGGTGAAGAAATTACAGGCGGGGGTGTTCTTCAACTACTGCAAGATGGATTTGGGTTTTTAAGAGCAATGGAGTCAAATTATTTACCTGGCCCAGACGATATTTATGTTAGCCCAAGTCAAATTAGGAGATTTGGATTAAGAACTGGAGATACTGTAGAAGGCCCCGTGAGAGCCCCAAAAGATGGAGAAAGATATTTTGCTTTATTACAAGTGAGTAAAATTAATTTTGAAGAACCCGAAAAAGTAAGACATAAAATCGCTTTTGACAATTTAACACCTTTATATCCAAATAGTCAGTTAATAATGGAGTCTGAAAAAAATAAAACTGAAAAAAATCCAGATCTAACACCAAGATTGATTGACCTGGTCAGTCCAATTGGAAAAGGCCAAAGATCTTTAATTATATCTCCTCCAAAAGCAGGAAAAACCATGATCTTACAAAGCATTGCCAACGCTATTACAGCAAATCATCCAGAGTGTTATTTAATGGTATTGCTCATTGATGAAAGACCTGAGGAAGTAACAGATATGCAGCGTACGGTTAAAGGAGAAGTAATAAGCTCAACATTTGATGAGCCAGCACAAAGGCATGTTGCTGTTGCCGAGATGGTTATAGAAAAAGCCAAAAGACTGACCGAACATAAAAAAGATGTAGTAATATTGTTAGACTCAATAACAAGGTTAGGAAGAGCATACAACGCAGTTGTTCCAAGCTCAGGAAAAGTTTTAACAGGAGGAGTTGATGCAAATGCCCTTCAAAGACCAAAAAGATTTTTTGGTGCAGCTAGAAATATCGAGGAAGGAGGATCTTTAACAATTATTGCAACAGCCTTAATTGATACAGGAAGCAGAATGGATGAAGTGATATTCGAAGAATTTAAAGGTACTGGTAATAGTGAAACTATTTTAGATAGAAAAATTTCAGAAAAAAGAATTTACCCTGCAATTGACATTACTAAATCTGGAACAAGAAGAGAAGAATTGCTTTTTGATAAAAATGACCTTCAGAAAATGAATGTTCTAAGAAGAATAATTGCTCCAATGGGCTCTATGGATGCAATAGAATTTATAAATTCCAAATTGAAAAATACAAAAAGTAATGCAGAATTTTTTAATTCTATGAATAAACCTTCATAATTATTTAAAAAAAATATACATTCCCATACAATTATATATATCTTATAATTATATTTGAAATGAATATCGAGGGACAAATCCAAAAAATAAATGAATTAGTTCAAAAAGGAAATAAAGCCTCTTATAAACTTGCATTAGATAAAATAATTAATTTACAAAAAAAAATCCAACCAAATTCATTCGTCCAAAATCTAACAGGCCTAATTGTTCAAAGATCAGGACGAATGATGGATGCTATAAAATATTATGAAAACTCTCACACAATTGATAGTAATAATATCTCCCCTTTAAATAATTTGGCTTTTATCTATGAAAAATTAAAAAAATGGGATTTAGCAAAAAAATATTTTGATAAAGTAAATCAATTGGACCCTAATAACCTAATCTATCTTATAAATATCTCCAACTATTATCATTCACTCAATCAACTTGATAAATCAACGGCGGTTCTTAAAAAAGCTATGAAAATTGCCCCTAAAAATATTAATGTTCTTTATAATTTAGCAAGAAATTATGCAAACGAAGGTAACTTTGAGGATAGTATTAAATTAATTGAAAAAGTAATAGATATAAACAAACATTTCTCACCCGCTTATGTTCAATTAATAAATTTAAAAAAGAGTATAGATAAAAAAACCTTAGATAACTTTTTTCAATTATTAAATGATAAAGATATTTCTGAAGATCAAAAAGCAGATATATATTTAGCTATTTCTTACTTTTATGAAAAATCAGGAAATGACGAAAAATTTTTTGAATTTTTAAATAAAGCTAATTCCATTTATAAAGAAAGAATTAAATTTAACAGAGACAAGATATCAAAATTAAATTTATCATTAATAAATTCTTTTAAAAATGAGGGTTTTGAAAAAAAATTTAACAATTATAAAGAGGAAAAAAAAATAATCTTTGTGTGTGGTCTGCCAAGATCAGGAACCACGCTTATAGAGCAAATTTTATCGTCGCACTCAAAAGTAAATGGACAAGGAGAGCTACATTATTTATCTTGGGGTTTAGTAAACAATTACTTAAAAGATGGAAAATTTGATAAACTAAAATTCCAACAAAGCATAAAAAAGAACGAAAATCTTTTAGCAGACAGTTATTTTCAAAGTCTAAAACACCATGAAATTAAAGAGGAGTATGTAGTAGATAAAATGCCTGCCAATTTTCAATTGATGGGATTAATAAATTCCTGTTTTCCCAAAGCAAAAATCATTTTAACTAATAGAAACGTTAAAGACGTATTTTTTTCAATATATAAAAGAAACTTTACTTCTGAAGAAATGAGTTGGACATTTTCAGAAGATGATATTTTATATTTTTATGATCAATTCAAGGAAATTACAAATTTCTGGAAACAACAATTTGGAAACTGTATATATGAAATAAACTATGAAAATTTGATTTCAGACAATGAAAACGAAGTAAAAAAATTATTAGACTTTTGTGAATTAGGGTTTGAAAAAGAATGTTTAGATCACAGCAAAAACGCGAAAAGTAAAATATCCACAGCAAGCTTACATCAAGCAAGGCAGCCCATATATAAATCTTCAATTAACAACTCAAAAAAGTATGAAAAGTTCCTTAAAAAGCTTTTTTCAAAAATTTAATAAATGACTATTTATGCACTATCCTCGGGACCAGGCTTGTCGGGCATTGCTGTCATAAGGGTATCTGGTATCCAATCTAGGGAAATAATTTCTAGTCTTACGGATCAACCATTTCCAAAAGAGAGACTAGCTACATTAAAAAAAATAAAAAATAACTCTACTAATGAGTTAATTGATGAAGGGATTGTACTATGGCTACCAGGACCCAAAACATATACCGGAGAAGATATGGTGGAATTCCATGTACATGGAAGTAAGGCTGTCATAAATGAGATGCAAAATGTCATTTCTAAATTTAAAGATTGTAGATTAGCTGAGCCTGGAGAGTTTACAAAAAAAGCATTTCATAATGGGAAGATAAATCTTTTAAAAGCAGAGAGTATAGGAGATTTAATTGCATCCGAAACTGAATTACAGAGAAAACAAGCATTACGAATTATGACTGGAGAAAGCTCTAAAAAATTTGAAAAATGGCGAGATGAGTTGATAGAAATTTTAGGTAATGTTGAGGCTAAAATAGATTTTCCCGAAGAGGATATTTCTGATGATATTTATAAGCAAATTAAAACGAAAAGTGAAAAAATAAAAAATCAAATAAAAAAAGTTTTAGATGACAACAAAACTGGAGAAATAATTAGGGAAGGTTTTAAAATTTCTATCATAGGACCTCCTAATGTTGGAAAATCGAGTTTGTTAAATTATCTTTCCAAAAGGCAAGTTGCGATTGTTTCTGAAAAAGCAGGCACAACCAGGGATGTTATAGAGGTATATTTAAATCTAGATGGCATACCAGTTATCATATCTGATACAGCTGGAATTAGAGAAACCTCGGATGATATTGAAAATAAGGGTGTTAATTTAGCAATTAATAGAGCACAGGATGCTGATTTAAATATAGTCCTTTTAGACTATAAAAACCTTGATTTTAAAGGGTTTTTGGACGAAAAAATTGAGGATAAATCTTTAATTGTAATCAATAAATCAGATTTGAAGATAACGGACATAAAATCTTTGGATAATAGGTATAACTCAATAAGTATATCAATAAAAAATGAAACTAATATAGATAAACTAATAGAAATAATTAAAAAAAAACTAAAAACAAAAATAATATCAACAGAAAACATTTTGATTACTAGATCAAGACATAGGCAGCATTTAGAAGAATGTTTTAAACATTTGCAAAACTTTTTAGAAAAAAAAGATCAAGATGAATTTGATAAGGCTGCTGAAGACTTAAGATTATCAATACGACATCTAGGATCTATTGTTGGAAGAGTAGATGTGGAAGAAATATTAGGTTCGATATTTGATAACTTTTGCATTGGAAAATAAGCATTCTCATCTATTGTAAAAAAAACAAATCACTAATAAATTATTCAAATGAAAAATGAATTATCATTTGATGTAGTAGTAATTGGTGGAGGTCATGCAGGCTGTGAAGCAGCAGCAGCAAGCGCAAGACTAGGTGTAAACACAGCTTTATTTACACATAAATTTGAGACGATTGGAGAGATGTCTTGTAATCCAGCAATCGGAGGTTTAGGAAAAGGACATTTGGTTAGAGAGATCGATGCACTAGATGGTGTAATGGGTGTCGTTGCTGATAAATCAGGCATACAATTTAGATTACTAAATAGAAGTAGAGGGCCAGCTGTTCGAGGACCAAGAACACAAAGTGATAGATCACTATATAAAAAATACATGCAGGAAAAGCTTGTAAACTACTGTAATTTAACGATTTTTTCTGATCCTGTAATACAGTTTATATTTGATAAAAACGATATAAAAGGTTTCATCACTTCAAGTGGTAAGCAAATTGTTTCTAGTAAGCTTATACTCACAACGGGCACTTTTTTAAACGGTGTCATACATATTGGAGAAAACCAAACACCCGCCGGCAGGTATAATGAGAAACCAACAACCGGATTAAGCGAACAATTAAAGAAGTTAAATTTTAAGATAGGAAGATTAAAAACTGGCACCCCACCAAGGCTAGATTCTAGAACTATAAATTTCCAAAATCTGGAGGAACAGTTTGCGGACGAGGACCCTTACTTTTTTTCTTTTTTAACGACTAAAAATATTAATCGACAAGTGTCATGTAGGATGACCTATACAAACGAGGCAGTGCACTCAATTATTTCAAAAAATATCAAACGTAGTGCAATGTACTCAGGTAATATTAAAAGCGTTGGACCTAGGTACTGTCCTTCAATAGAAGATAAAATCGTTAAATTCTCTGATAAACAAAGGCATCAAATTTTCTTAGAACCCGAGGGCCTTAATGATAATACTGTATATCCTAATGGCATTTCTACTTCCTTACCTTATGAAATACAGCAAGAAATATGTAGTAAAATCAATGGTTTAGAGAATGTTAAAATACTAAGGGCTGGATATGCAATAGAATACGATTATGTTGATCCTAGAGAGCTGTCCTTAACTTTAGAAACTAAAAAAATTAAAAATTTGTATATGGCTGGACAGATTAACGGTACAACAGGTTATGAGGAAGCCGCAGCTCAGGGGCTAATAGCAGGAATAAATGCTGCATTGTCAGTTAAAAATTCTGAGCCATTCATTTTGAATAGGTCTGAAGCATATATTGGCGTGATGATAGATGATCTAGTAACCAAGGGTGTAGCCGAACCATATAGAATGTTTACTTCAAGAGCTGAATATAGATTAAGTCTAAGAGCAGATAATGCAGATTTAAGACTTACCCATAGGGGCTCAGATGTTGGTGTTGTAGGTAGTGAAAGACTGAATTTATTTAATAAAAAATCGTTAAATATTAATAAGATTGATAAAATTATGAATGGGCTTAAAATAAGTCCATCAAAGGCAGCAAAATATAAAATAAACATAGCTAAAGACGGCTTAATGAGAAGTGCAAACCAATTATTAAGCCAAAAAGGTGTTGATATAACAAAAATCAGAGAAATTTGGCCTGAAATACCTAAATTTACAAAGGAAATAGATGATCAGCTAGAAATAAATGCTCATTATAAAGGATATTTAATAAAGCAAAAGGCAGATATATTAGCCTTCACAAAGGACGAGAACTTAATAATACCTGAAAACATTAATTATAGCGAATTATCTGGTTTATCTAATGAGGTAAAGGCTAAATTTCAGGAAATTAGACCAAAAACCCTAGGCCAGGCTCTAAGGATCGATGGTATTACCCCTGCTGCCGTATATATTTTGTTGTCTCATGTCAAAAGAAGGTCTATTAAGCATATAGCTTGATTGATTCGTATAATTTAAATTATTCCTGTCTAGAACCTCTAAGTGTTTCACGTGAAACATTTCCAGATTTAGAGAAGTTTAGAAAAATAATCATAGAGAAAAATAAACATATAAATCTAATTAGCAGTAAATCAGAAGAAAATTCAAGGGAAAGACATATAATAGATAGTGCACAAATCATTGATTTAATTGATTTAAA
>CEUZ01152555.1_pt1 | contig 15486 bp, 14 predicted proteins | sample 361511 | NCBI WGS metagenome assembly CEUZ01 (sample SAMEA2622822, study PRJEB7988) | marine metagenome | biome: marine biome (ENVO:00000447); feature: surface water layer (ENVO:00002042); material: "saline water (ENVO:00002010), including plankton (ENVO:xxxxxxxx)" | depth 5 m
CTTGAGGTTTTTCCTCTGGTTTTGTATCAGCTTTAGGTGCTTCTGCTGGTTTAGCTGAACCTTTATTGTCTCCTTCACCTTCTTTCTTTTTTACTTTTGGTAAATGTTTTTTTGTTTGAACTGGAACTGGAGGTTTTTCAACCAAATTAGAATTACTTAAAAATATTGCCATTTTATAAGAAGGCGTAGCTCCTTTTGATAACCAATATTTTACTCTTTCTTCATCAAATAAGACCCTCTTTTCATCATCTTTTGATAATAAAGGATTATATGTGCCTAATTTTTCAATAAATTTACCATCACGCGGACTTCTTCTATCAGATACTACTATCTTGAAAAAAGGTCTGTTTTTTGAACCGGCTCTTGCTAAACGTATTCTTGTGCTCATATTTTTAATTTAATTTTTAATGTAATATATAATGTTTTTTTCTTATTGCAATCCCGGAGGAATCATATTACCGAAACCTTGTCTCATTAATGTTTTCTTATCCATATTTCCATATTTTTTCATCATTTTTAGCATTGTGTGATACTGTTTAAGTAATTTATTTACTTCTTGCACTGATGTTCCGGAACCTGCTGCAATTCTTTTTTTCCTTGAGGCATGTATAATTTTATGATTATTTTTTTCCTCATAAGTCATAGAAGAAATTATTGCTTGTTGTTTTAATATTACTTTATCATCAATATTTGCTTTATTCATTTGATCTTGTATTTTGTTTGCTCCAGGAAGTTTAGCTAAAATTCCTTTTATTCCTCCAAGTTTTTTCATCTGTCCAAGTTGTTTTGATAAATCATCTAAACTAAAATGACCATCTTTAATTTTTTTATCTAATTTTTCCGCATCTTCCTTTTTTATTGTTTCAGAAGCTTCCTCAACTAATGAAACCACATCTCCCATTCCAAGAATTCTATTAGCAATTCTATCTGGATGAAAAACTTCCAATGCTTCCATTTTTTCACCTACACCTATCAATTTAATAGGGCATCCTGTTACAGATCTCATTGATAGAGCTGCTCCGCCTCTAGCATCACCATCAAGTCTAGTTAAAATTATTCCTGTTAATTTTAATTTATTATTAAATTCTTTAGCAACATTTACTGATTCTTGTCCTATCATTGCATCCGATACTAATAATATTTCACTAGGACTAACTTCTTTACTGACATTCTCAACTTCACTCATAAGTTCATCATCGATTTGCAATCTCCCGGCTGTATCTAAAATTAAAACATCAAATCCTTCTTTTTTTGCTTGCTCTAAAGATCGTTTTGCTATTTTTACTGGACTTTCTCCTTTAATAATTTCAACTGTATTTACATCAACTTGTTTTCCTAAAGTTTCTAATTGTTCTTGAGCAGCTGGTCTTTGAACATCTAAAGAGGACATCAAAACTTTTTTATTATTTTTATCTTTTAATTTTTTAGCTATTTTAGCACTTGTAGTAGTTTTTCCTGATCCTTGTAACCCTACCATTAAAATTATAACTGGAGGTACTGACTTTAAATTTATTGGTTCTTCTTTTTCACCAAGTATTTCTTTAAGCGTATCATTAACTACTTTTATAACCATTTGGCTTGGAGACACGCTTTTTACTATTTTTGAACCTACAGCTTTTTTTTTTGCTTTTTCTAAAAATTCTTTTACAACTTCTAAAGATACGTCTGCTTCTAAAAGAGCTATCCTTACTTCTCTTAGTGCAGCATCTACATCGCTTTCTGTTAGAGATCCTCTTGACTTTAATTTTTCGAAAATCCCTGATAATCTTTCAGATAAATTTTTAAACATATTTTTTTACTTAATTATAGATTATATATGTTAAATAAAAAAAAAATTTATACATAAAAAAAATGGATTTAAATTATACAAAAATGCATGGATTAAAAAATGATTTCATTATCATTGATGCAAGAAATAAAAAAATATTATTAAATAAAAATAATATAAAAAAAATTTCTGATAGAAAAAAAGGTTTAGGGTGTGATCAAATAGCTATTATAGAAAAACCAAAAAAAGGAAATTCTTTAGCATTTGTTAAATTTTATAATTCTGATGGTAGTAAAACAAAAGCATGTGGAAATGCTACTAGGTGTGTAGCTTTTTTATTAATGAAAGAAAAAAAGATAAAAAAAATTTCACTTGAAAGTGAATCAACAATATTAAATGCACAATTACTTAATAACAAAAATGTATCAGTTGATATTGGTAGAGCTTATTTTAAATGGAATCAAATACCTTTAAAAAAAAAAATTAATATAGGTAAAATTAATTTTAAAGTTAATAGCTATATTGAACCTTTTTTAATTAATGTAGGAAATCCACACATAGTTTTTTTTGTAAAAAATTTAAGAAAAATAAATTTAAAAAAAATAGGTCCAACTATTGAAAAAAATCCTTTATTTCCTGAAAGAATTAATGTTAATTTTGCTAAAATTTTAAATAATAATAAAATCAAACTAAAAGTCTGGGAGAGAGGTACCGGTATAACAAAAGCATGCGGAACTGGGGCATCGGCTACTGCTGTAGCAGCAATAAAAAAAAAACTAATTAATAAAAAAATTTGTTATATCCATATGGATGGAGGAAAATTAAAAATAGATTATAAAAAAAATGGACATGTTGTTATGACTGGTCCAATAAAAATTATAAAAAAGGGAGTTTTAAATAATTTTATAAAAATATCATGAAGAATAAAAATGTAATAACATATGGCTGTAGGTTAAATAGTTTTGATTCACAAATCATAAAAGAAAAAATTAAATCTAAAAAATTAAATAATATTTTTTTTATTAATACTTGTGCTGTTACAAAAGAAGCTGAGAAACAGGCAAAAAAAAAGATTAGAAAAATTAAAAGAGAAAATCCAAATGCAAAAATTGTTGTAACTGGTTGTTCTGCTCAAATAAATCCATTGAATTATAAAGAAATGGAAGAAGTTGATTTAATATTAGGAAATGAAGAAAAATTTAATTTCGAAAAATATTTAAATTTTCAAAATAAAAAATCAGAAAAAGTAATAGTAAATGACATTATGTCTGTTAAAGAAACAGCAAATCATTTTATTAAAGGCTTTGATAAAAAAGCAAGAGCTTTTGTACAAATACAAACTGGTTGTGATCATAGATGCACCTTTTGTATTATACCTTATGGTAGAGGGAATAGTCGTAGTGTTCCTATAAACAATGTATGTAAACAAATAAAAATACTCCTTGAAAAAGGGTTTAAAGAAATAGTTTTAACAGGTGTAGATTTAACATCATATGGAAATGACCTTTATGGAAAACCTAAACTTGGAATTTTAGTAAAAGATATTTTAAAAAAAGTTAAAAATCTTAAAAGATTAAGATTATCTTCACTGGATGCTATAGAAATAGATAAAGATTTAATAGATATTATTGCTAATGAGGAAAGACTTATGCCTCACTTACATTTAAGCATACAATCAGGAGATAATCTTATTCTTAAACGTATGAAAAGAAGACATTCTCGTGAAGATGTAATAAATTTATGTAATCATTTAAAAAAATTTAGAAATAATATTGTTTTTGGAGCAGATATTATTGCAGGTTTTCCTACTGAAAATAAAGAAATGTTTTTGAATAGTAAAAAAATATTAAATGAATGTGGTTTGACATATCTACATATATTTCCATATTCAAATAGACCAAATACACCTGCATCAAAAATGCCTCAATTATCAAAAGAAATTATTAAAGAAAGAGCAAAAATTTTAAGGTATGAAGGAAATAAAATTTTTTATAATTTTTTAAAAAAACAAATTAATAAAAAACATAAAATTCTTTTTGAAAGTGAAACAGAAGGACACTCTGAAAATTTTATTCCTATTAAAACTTTAGCTAAATACAAAATTGGTAAAATAGTAGAAGTTGAGGGAAAAGAAGTTATAGATGGAAAATTAATTTCCCAGGTAATGTAATGGGCTGGTTAACTAGAATAAAAGATAGTCTTCTAAGTAAAATAAAAAAAAAAATTCCTAAAAAGGATCTTGAATCTGTTGAAAAAACAAGAAAAGAAAAAAAAGAAACAATCATAAAAGAGGAAACCGTACAAAAAATTGAAGTAAAAGAAGAACAAAATATTCAAAAAAAAATAGTGGATGCAGAGCAAAAGCCTATAGAAAAGAAAAAAGGTTTTTTTGGTTTATTTAAAAAGAAAGAAAAAGTAGAAAAAATAAGTGAGATCGTTAAAGATCCAGAAAAGAAAAAAGGCTGGTTTCAAAAATTAAAAACTGGTTTATTTAAATCATCAGAAAAAATTACTCAAGGCGTAAAGAAAATATTTGTTAATAAAAAATTAGATGTACAAACTTTAAATGAATTAGAAGAATTATTAATAATGGCTGATTTAGGACCGATAGCTGCAGAAAAACTTACAGCAGAGTTAGCAAATGAAAAATTTGATAAAAATATAAAACCTGAAGAAGTAAAAACCTTTTTAGCTAAAAAAATTGAAACATCTTTAGAAAATATTGCAAAACCTTTAGTAATTGATGAAACTATAAAGCCTATAGTTATTCTTGTAGTTGGGGTTAATGGAACAGGAAAAACTACCACAATAGGTAAGCTTGCACATCAATATTCTAGCGAAGGAAAAAAAACAATGATTGCAGCTTGCGATACATTTAGAGCTGCTGCAACAGAACAATTACAAATATGGGCTGAACGATCAAATTCAGAATTTATTAAAGGTAGCCAAGGATGTGATGCAGCGGGGCTCGCGTACGAAGCGTTGGAAGAATCTAAAAAAAAAAATATGGATATTCTTTTTATAGATACAGCAGGAAGGGTACAAAATAAAACTGAATTAATGGAAGAGTTAGCAAAAATTATTAGAGTTATAAGAAAAATTGATTCACTAAGTCCGCATCATTGTTTGCTAACCTTAGATGCAACAACTGGGCAAAATGCTTTAAGCCAAGTTGAAATTTTTAAGGAAATGGCGGAAATATCAGGACTAATAGTTACTAAATTAGATGGAAGTGCTAAAGGAGGAATACTGCTTTCATTAGCAGAAAAATTTGGCCTTCCGGTTCATGCAATTGGAGTTGGAGAAAAAATTGAAGATTTACAATCTTTTGAAGCGCAAGAATTTGCGAAAAGTCTTATGGGTGTGGAAAAATAAAAAAAAATGAATGAAAAAAACTCAATAATAAAATCATTAATAGAAATTGTTCCTTTAATACTATTTTTCATAGCAAATGCAAAATATGGGATTATTTTTGCAACAAAAATATTTGTTTTAACAACATTAGTTTCTTTAGTTGTAAGTTATTTTTATTTAAAAAAAATTTCTACACCACTTTTAATTACCTCTTTTTTAGTTTTGATTTTTGGAGGACTTACTATTTTTCTCAAAGATCCTGTGTTTATTAAATTAAAACCAACAATAGTTTATCTTTTATTTTCAATTTTACTTTTTTTGGGTTTAGTTTTAAAAAAGAATATTTTAAAAATTTATTTATCAACTTTAATAAAATTAAATGATACTGGTTGGAATATACTTACACGAAGGTGGGGTATTTTTTTTATTTTAATGGCAATATTAAATGAAGTTATTTGGAGGAATTTTTCAACAGACTTTTGGGTTTCTTTTAAACTTTTCGGTTTTTTACCAATAACTATAATATTCACTTTATTACAGCAAAACATTATAAAAAAATATTCAATTAAATAATTTCTTAGAAACGATAACTATAAACAACACCAAAAGTGTCTAATCCTTCATTTGCATCTTCGCCCCATAGATTGGCATTTGATATGTGATCAAATCTTAACGAAATAGAGTCTTTCCCATAAAAATTCCATCCAATTTCAGCAGCTTCACGAAAAAGAATATTTGATCCTAATTCTTTTTTATCTGTAACGACATTATTTGGAGAATGAATTTTATCACCATTATGATAAGTAAGACCCCAACTAAAATTAAAAAACATTCTTTTTGGCAATTTATAATCCCAGGTAATACCTGCATAAGCTTGGCTTGTATCTCCGCCCATATTAATCGTTGCACCTATATGAGGTCTTGGCTTACCCAACCAAAGTAAATTATAATCTATTTTTCTAAAAAGAAATTCAAATGTAGAATCTAAACCGCTTTCTTTTTGTCTACCAAAAAGTCCTATATCGTGCGCAACTACTCCTGTTTTTACTTCAGTTATAAAAGAGGATGTGCCTTTTTTATCAAAAGCATAGGATGTATTTACTAAAAATATTAGCAAAAAAGAAACAAGTAAAATTTTTACATTTTTAATCATTGAATTTATTATAAAAAATTAATACTTAGTTACAAGATAATACTCAATTAGTGATTTTTTAATAAAAAATTTAATTTTTACCCATCTTTTTTCATCATCATACCAAATTTCATAATCTATTTTTTTACCATTTGGCTTATCTTGAAATCCGGTAACTTTATATTTTTGAGCAAATATTTTACCTGTAGACGTCTTAATTTTTTCATAATCTTTTTTTTCAACTTTTATTAATCTTTTTTTACCATGTTGACTATCATATAATATTTCTTTTTCAAACCAGTTTTGGTGCCAATAAGAAGTAATTAAATCATCATCATTAATGAAAAAAGTTTTTCCTCGACTTTTAATTTTTATTTTTGATCCTTGTCTTTCGGCTTTAAGTTTAAATTCTCTTTTATTTTTTTTTGTATTAGTTATTGCTTTAACAAATTTATTATCTTCCCAAGTTTCTTCATTTTCATGAAAATATGTAAAAATTGGTAAAATTCCTAATTTAACTACCATATTTATTTCTGTGTTTATAATTATTTTATTTTCAAAATTTTCGAAAGTTAATTTATGAAAGCCTATTTTTTTATTATTTCTATAAATTTCAAATTCATGGATTGGTTTGTAATTAAAACAAAAAGCATTATTTGATAAAAATAGAATACTTAGAAAAAATAAAATTTTAGTTGGATTTTTTAACAATTAGTAAAAATATAAATATTAAACTTTATTATTATGAAATATAAACAAATTAACAAACAAAATATATGGGCTGAAAAAATTTCAAAAAAAAATTTTGTAAATTCACCTTGTTTATTTCTTGATAGAGATGGAGTTTTAATAGATTGGAAAAATTATACAATGAATCCTAAGGACGCAAAATTAATTCAAGGTTGTGAAAAGGTAATTATAGAATGTAATAAAAAAAAAATTCCCGTAGTATTAATAACAAATCAAGGCGGTATTGGTTTAGGACTACATACATGGGATGATTTTGTAAGAATTCAAAAAAAAATTTTCAATCAATTATCAAAAAAAGGAGCTAAACTCGATGGCGTAATAGCATGTCCACATCATCCATTAGCTAAAGGTAAATATAAACATAAAAATCATTCATGTAGAAAACCAAACGGAGGTATGTTTATAGTTGCAAAGAAATTATTTAAAATGAATTTAAAAAAATCTTGGATGGTTGGGGATAAAATAAATGATTTGATTGCTGCAAATTCTAAGGAATTAAAAAAAGGCTTTCTTGTTTTGACTGGTTATGGAAAAGAAGAAAAAAAAAAAATAGGTTTATTACCAAAAAAATTTTTTTCTTTAAAGGTATTACCATCTCTTAAAAATTTAAAAATTAATTTCTAAAGAATTATATGTGTAACTTTTTTTGGGAATCTTTTATTGGTCCAAATTGCTTTTAAGTCAAAAATCTTTGCATTTTTATTTAATTTTTTCTCAAAAAAAGAATAATTTAATTTTTTATATTCGTCATGTGCAACTGCCAAAATTAAAGTATCAAATTTTTCTTTATTAGATAAAGAAATTAAGTTTAAATTCATTTTTTTTACTTCGTTTATGTCTGCTTGCGTATCATTGACAAAAACTTTATGACCCTTATTTTTTAAAGATTTTATTAAATCTACAACCTTAGTATTTCTTAAGTCATTAACATTTTCTTTAAAGGTAAGGCCTAAAATCAAAATTTTTTTTTTTTTACCAATTTTATTATTAATGTACTGAGCTAAAAATTTAGGAAAATCATTATTAATTTTTCTGCCAGATAAAATTAAATTAGATCCTATTTTTTTCTTTTTTGCTAAAAAAGATAAATAATACGGGTCCACGCCAATACAATGACCTCCTACAAATCCTGGTTTAAAATTTAAAAAATTCCATTTCGTTTCTGCAGTTTTTAAAACATCATAAATATTAATATTTATTTTTTTAAAGAGTTTTGTAATTTCATTTATAAATGCAACATTTATATCTCTTTGAGTATTTTCGATAACTTTTGCAGCTTCAGCAGTTTTAATATTTTGAGCTACAAAAATTTTACCAGAATTAACTTTTCCATAAATTTTTTTTAATATTGAAATTGTTTTATTTGTATCTCCAGAAATTACTTTAGTTATTTTATCAACTGAATGTTTCTTATCACCTGGATTCATTCTTTCAGGCGAATATCCTAGATGAAAATCTTTTTTAGGTTTTAATTTTGAATATTTTTGGATTAGAGGGCCACAAACTTCCTCAGTTACGCCTGGATAGACAGTACTTTCAAAAACAATTATTGATCCTTTAGTTAAATTTTTACCAATATCCCTACAAGCATTTGCAATGGGTTTCAAATCAGGTTGATTAGATTTAGTTACTGGAGTTGGCACAGTAACAATAAAAATATTTGAATTTTTTATATCTTCTAATTTTGAAGAATATTTTAATTTTGATTTTTTTAAACTATTGGAATTAATCTCATTATTTTTATCAAAAAAATTTTTTAATTCCCTAATTCTTTGTTTATTTTTATCAAAACCTAAAACATTAAAATATTTTGATAATTTTATTGCAAGAGGCAATCCTACATAACCTAAACCAAAAATAGAAATATTTAAATTGTTTCGCATTTTTAATATTTAGAAATGTTAATATAGTATTTAATGGTATAAAACATAACGATTATTTGTTAAGTATTAATAAAAATAAATGACTAACTTTTTACTTCTTATATACAAAATTTTATCAATAATTTTTATACCTATTGTAATTATTATTGTTTTTCTCAGAATTTTACAAGGTAAAGAGATTAATTCTAGAATTAAGGAAAGATTTGCTTTTTCTAAAATTAAAAGACCAACGGGAAAATTAATATGGATTAATGCCTCTAGTATTGGAGAATATCTGGCAACAATTTCTTTGATTAAAAAAATTAGAAAAATTAAACCTAAAACAAAAATACTTATTACAACAAACACTAAAACTTCAGCGCTTTTAGCAAAAAAAATTTCAGATAAAAACATCATCCACCAATTTACTCCTCAAGATAATCCTTTAGTTATAAAAAAATTTCTTAATTACTGGAAACCTAGTTTGGTACTTTGGATGGAATCTGAATTTTGGCCAATAATCTTAGATGAAATAAAAAAATTTAATATCAAAATAATATTACTTAATGGAAGAATGTCTGATAAATCTTTTAGAAATTGGAATTACTTTAAATTTTTTTTTAAAAAAGTAATTACTAATTTTTCTTTAATTTTAACTATGTCGAAAATTGACCAAAAAAATTTTAAAAAACTTGGAGCTAAGAATATTGGTTATATTGGTAATTTAAAATTTTGTAATGAAGATCAAACGTATAACAAATCAATAGAAAAAAAAGCTAAAAAATTAATAGGTAATAGACCTGTGTGGTTAGCTGCTTCAACTCATAGTGGCGAAGAAAATATTGTTGCGGTTAGTCATAATTTATTGAAAAAAGAATTAAAATTAAAAAATTTATTAACTGTAATAGTTCCAAGAAATATAAAAAGATCGACAGATATTGTAAAAGAAATTAGATCAATTGTTCCGTCAGTAAAACTATTTAATTCACAATTTATTTCAAAAAATACTGAGATAATAGTTGATGACTCAATAGGACAGTTAGAGATGTGGTATAAAAATATTAAAACTGTATTTTTAGGAAAATCTCTACCGCCTAAAGGTGGTCAAAATCCTATAGAGCCTGCAAGGAATGGTTGTGCAATTATTTCTGGAACAATGTCAAACTTTAAAGAAATAGAAAAAGAAATGTTAATTAATAAATGTATTTTACATATAAAAAATAATTTAGATTTATTTAACGCTACTAAAAATTTTATTAAAAGAGACTCCTATGCTAAAAAATTTAGAGTGAATGCTAAAAATTACGTTAAATCAAAGTCTTTAATTTTAGATAAAACATTTATAAAAATAAAAAAATATTTAGTCTAATTGTTTCCGATAGAATAGTATTTGAAACCAAGTTTTGTAATTTCTTTTGAGTAAATATTTCTTAAGTCTAGTATTATAGGCTTTTTCATTAATTTTTTTACATTTAAAAGATCTAAATTCTTAAATTGATTCCATTCTGTAAGAATTACAAGTAAACTAGAATTTTTTATTACTTCGTTCTCATTTTCACAAAATTTAATTGACTTAGGTAATTCCTTTTTTGCATTTTCCATACCTTTCGGATCAAAAATTTTTATCTTTGCTTTGGTTTTAGACAAACTTTTTGCTAATTTTACTGCTGGACTTTCTCTTACATCATCAGTATTTGGCTTAAATGTAATTCCTAAAAGACCAATTTGTATATTACTAAATTTATTTTTTGTTATTTTTTTAATTTTTTTAAATAAAGATTGAATTCTTAATTCATTTGCTTTATCAACAGCCTTGATAATTTTTAAATCAGTTAAATTTTTGTTTCCTTGATAAATTAATGATTTAACGTCTTTAGGAAAACAAGATCCTCCATAACCGGGGCCTGGATGTAAAAATTTTGGTCCAATTCTTCCATCTAATCCAATAGCTTTTGCTACTGTTTCCACTTCAGCATCTATATTTTCACATAAGTCAGCAATTTCATTTATAAAAGTAATTTTAGTAGCCAAAAATGAATTGTTTGCATATTTAATTATTTCTGCAGTTTCATTATTTGTAACAACATATGGTCTATTAAGTGGTTTATAAATTCTTTTTAACATTTTTTCTGCTTTTTCACTTCTACATCCAATTATAATTTTATCTGGTCTTCTAAAATCTTCTAATGCAGATCCTTCTCTTAAAAACTCTGGGTTAGAAACCACGTCATATGTTTTTTGAGAATTTTTTTTTCTTAAAATATTTTCAATCCTTTTAGATGTTCCTACTGGTACAGTTGACTTAGATACTATCACTGTATAACCTTTAATTCTTTTTGATATTTCTTTTGATACTTGATCTACAAAGTTTAAATTACTTTCCCCGTTTTTTTTTGGGGGTGTTCCAACACAAATAAAAATTACATCAGAATAAGGAATGTTTTCTAAATAATTATCTGTAAATTTTAGTCTGTCGCTTTTTAAATTTTTTCTAAAAAGATCTTCTAAACCAGGTTCGTAAAATGGAATTCTTCCAAATTTTAATTCTCTTAACTTTTCAGGATCTTTCTCAATACACGTTACATTAAAACCAAAATCAGCTAAACAAACCGCTTGAACAAGGCCTACATATCCAGCTCCTATAATTGTAATTTTCATTATTATTAATTTATGGGTATAGAATAGGTAAAAAGAAAAGTTTCTGCTCCTGGATTATTTTCATCAAGACTTGCATTTGACAAATGATGAACTTCAGCTCCAATCCTAGCACCATTTTTTCTTCTATATGCTATATCTAAACCAGACCTAAATTCAATAATATGTCCTAATTCTTTACCGTCACCTCTTTCGTAAAGCCCTGGGGCAAAACTAGGAGTTACAACAATTTTATCAGTTAAATAAAGATCTATTCTTATTCCTGAATAAACATGAAATCCATGATCTGTATTAATTAATCCACCAATCATAGGTTTAAAAGGGCCATATCTTGTGCCATGTCTATATTCAAAATTAAATAAACCAGCAGTTTGACTATCATTCCAATCCCAAAGACCGGCACCAAATGTTAGTAAATTTTTATCATTACGCTCTCCTGCAAAACTCCAACTAGAGAAAAATAAAAAATAAAACAAATAAAAAAATAAATTAATTTTTTTTAACATAATTATTATGCAGCACTTTTTAAAATATTTTCTAGCTCTTTAGTAGCTGTTTCTTTATCTAGTTTTTTCATAGCAGCTAGTTCTCTAGCCAATCTATCTAACGCAGATGCATAGATTTGCTTTTCACTAAATGATGCCTCGTCAAAAGAATCTTTTTTATATAATTCTTTAAGTACTTCAGCTATCGAAACTAAATTTCCAGATAAAATTTTTGCCTCATATTCCTGTGCTCTTCTACTCCACATTGTTTTTTTCTTTTTCTTTTGTTTAGCTTTAAGAACTGTCAATGCATCTCTTAATCTATTAGCAGTACTTAATTTTCTTAACCCTAAATCTTTAATTTTTTCTTCAGGTACTCTTAAAATTACTCTTTCATTTATTTGTATAACAAGAACTTTTATTCTTTTTCCTGCAATTATTTCTTTTTTTATAGCTAAAATTTTACCTGGGCCATACGAAGGATAAACTACATGATCTCCTTTTTCAAATTTTGCATTAGATTTTTTTTTTACCATTATTCTCCTTTTCCTGGTTTTTCACTAAAATGTTCTTTTTTATCTTCAATTTTAGCCCATTTATCCTGTTCTTCTTTCGAGGATGAAGATTGTTTTTTTGAGATATTTGGCCATGATTCAGAAAATTTTTTATTTACTTCAGTCCAATTGTTTGCTGCATCATCTGTATCAGGAGTTATAGCTTCAACTGGACACTCTGGCTCACAAACTCCACAATCAATACATTCATCAGGATGAATAACTAACATGTTTTCACCTTCATAAAAACAATCGACCGGGCAAACTTCCACACAATCTGTATATTTACATTTAATGCATTTTTGATTAACAACGTAAGGCATAAGATAAAGATCTAATTATATCATAAATTATTATATTTTTCGATTTTTTCTTCGTTACAAATCTGTTTCAAAACATAAGGTAAAATGCCACCATTTGTTAGATATTCAAGCTCTTTTTTACTATCAATTCTTATTTTTAATCTAATAGTTTTTTTTTTATTATTTTTATAATTGATAAAACATCTAATGATTTTATTAGGTTCTAAATCATCTTCTAAATCCATAAAATCAAAAGTTTCTGATCCAGTAATTCTAAGGTTTTTTACATTATCTTTGCCTAAAAACTGTAAAGGTAAGACACCCATACCAATTAAATTAGTCCTATGTATTCTTTCTATTGTTTCAAATAATACAGCTTTAACGCCTAGTAAGCTTACCCCTTTTGCAGCCCAATCTCTTGAGGAGCCTGTGCCATATTCTTTGCCAGCAATTATTATTGATGGAATATTCATTTTTTTATATTTTTTTGATAATTGGTAGACAGAAGGTATATCCATATTAGAAAAAATACCTCTCATCATAACTTCATGATTTCCTCTTCTTGCACCGTATGTGTTGAAATCAAAAAACTTAACTTTCTTTTCTTTTAAATATTTTGAAGTTAGAGAATCTAATTTTATTCTTCCAGCTGGAGATATATGATCAGTTGTAATAGAATCACCTAATAAAGCAATGACTCTAGCATTTGAAATATTATTAATTTTTTTATTACTTCCTTCTTCAAAATAAGGGGGTTTTTTAATATAGGTACTTCTTTTTGACCAATTGTATAAATCTGATTTACTAAATTTACTTTTTTTATTCCATTTTTCTTCTCCTTTAAAAATTGTTGAATATCTTTTTTTAAAAATTTTAGGCGATAAAATTTTATTTACTACAAGATCTATTTCATGTTGTTTTGGCCATATATCTTTTAAAAAAACTTTATTTTTTTTCTTATCAAAGCCTAAAGGCTCCTTATAAAAATTAATATTAATATTTCCAAAAATTGCAAATGCAACCACTAAAGGTGGTGATGCAAGATAGTTTGCTTTAACTAATGAGTTAATTCTACCTTCAAAATTTCTATTTCCGGATAACATAGAACAAACTGTAAGATTGTTTTTTAAAATTTTTTTTTCAATTTTATCTTCTAAAGGACCAGAATTACCAATACATGTTGTACAACCATAACCAACTAAATTAAATCCTAAATTATCTAAATATTTTTGTAGATTTGCTTTTTTTAAATAATCTGTAACAACTTTACTTCCTGGTGCAAGAGAAGTTTTGACCCATGCCTTAGTTTTTAAACCTAGTTTAAGCGCTTTTTTTGCTAATAATGCTGCAGCAATCATTAAATTAGGATTTGAAGTATTTGTGCAACTGGTAATTGCTGCAATCACAATACTCCCATTTTCAAGTTCAGTATTTTTTTTTTCTTTTAAATTATAATTTTTTTTAAAATTTTTTGATATCTCATCTAGTTTAATTAAATCTTGAGGTCTCTTTGGGCCAGCAATAGATGTATTAATTTTATCTAATTCAAAATCTATTTTCTTATTGAATTTTATTTTTTTATTATTTTTTTCATTAAATAAATTTTGTATTTTTAAATATTTTTTTACAAGATGAATATGTTTATTACTTCTTCCTGTCAATTTTAAATAATTAATTGTCACATTATCAACAGGGAAAAAACCACATGTTGCACCATATTCTGGAGCCATATTTGATATAGTTGCTCTATCAGGTAAGGATAAATTTTTAAGGCCTTCCCCATAAAATTCAACAAATTTTCCAACTACATTTTTTTTTCTTAAAAGGTTAGTTAAACTTAGAACTAAATCTGTGGCAGTGACGCCTTCTTTTAATTTTTTTTTTAAATTTACACCAACAACATCTGGTACTGTTATTGGTATGGGTTGATCTAACATAGCAGATTCTGCTTCGATTCCTCCTACTCCCCATCCTAAAACACCCAAAGAATTGATCATTGTTGTATGGCTGTCAGTCCCAACAACTGTATCTGGATATAACAATGTACCACTATCAATTTTTTTTTTAGATACAACTTTAGCAAGATATTCTAAATTTACTTGATGGCATATTCCATTTCCAGGGGGTATAACCTTGAAATTTTGAAATGATGATTGACTCCACTTTAAAAAATCATATCTCTCAGAATTTTCTTTAAACTCTCTTATAACATTTTTTTTAAATGCTTTGTTATTACCAAAAAAATTAACGTTTATTGAATGATCTATTACAAGATCTACAGGAATAAATGGGTTTATTTTTTTTATATTTTGTCCCATTTTATAAACTTTATCCCTCATAGCAGCTAGATCAACTATTGCGGGTATTCCTGTAAAATCTTGCATTAATATTCTGCTGGGTTTAAAAAAAATTTCTGAAGAAATAGAATTTTTTATCAAATCTTTAATCTGTTTAATTTTGTGAATTTGATTTCTTAACAAATTTTCTAAAAGAATACGGGTTGAAAATGGGAGATTTTGAATTTTATAATTAGTTATTTTTTCAAACTCATTTAGGCTGTAATAATGATAAATTTCGTTATTTAGTGTAAAACTTTTTTTAATATTTAAATTCATAGAATTTCT
>CEUZ01115093.1_pt1 | contig 15480 bp, 18 predicted proteins | sample 361511 | NCBI WGS metagenome assembly CEUZ01 (sample SAMEA2622822, study PRJEB7988) | marine metagenome | biome: marine biome (ENVO:00000447); feature: surface water layer (ENVO:00002042); material: "saline water (ENVO:00002010), including plankton (ENVO:xxxxxxxx)" | depth 5 m
CTATTTTTCATCCAGTTGGAACTTGTAAAATGGGATGTGATGATACTGCAGTAGTGAGTGATACACTAAAAGTTCATGGAATTAACAATTTAAGAGTAGTTGATGCTTCAATTATGCCAAATATTACATCCGGAAATACTAATGCTCCTACAATTATGATTGCCGAAAAAGCAGCTGATATGATTATTGCTGAAAAATAAAATTATTTAACAATTGTATCTTTACCATCAATCCCAGCAACTTCTACAGGGGCTTTCATAGCATCCCTTCTAAATGGCTCACCTAATTCTTGATTTAAAATAACTTCTATAAAAGTTGTAATGCCATTCATTTGATCAACACAAGACTTTTTTATGGCTTCAGTTAATTCTGATTGGGTACGCACTTTTACTCCTTTAAAACCACAAGCTTCTGCTATTTTTGCATAACTCAGTTTAGGGTCTAGCTCTGTACCAACAAAATTATTTTGATACCATAAAATCGTATTTCTTTTTTCAGCTCCCCATTGATAATTTCTAAACACAACCATTGTAATATTTGGCCAATCATCTCTATTACAAGATGTCATTTCACTCATGCTGATTCCAAACGCTCCATCGCCAGCAAATCCAACCACTGGTGTATCAGGACATCCTATTTTAGCTCCTAAAACTGAAGGAAAGCCATATCCGCAGGGACCAAATAATCCTGGTGCAAGATACTTTCTTCCTTGTTCAAATGTTGGATACGCATTTCCAATTGCACAATTATTTCCAATATCACTTGATATAATAGCATCTTCAGGAAGCCCTGCTTGTATAGCTCTCCATGCCATTCGTGGTGACATTCTGTCTGGCTCACGTTCTCGAGAATCTTTGTTCCAAGTAGTACCTGGATCATCCTCTTCGTGGTCTAAGCTAGTTAAAGTTTGTAACCAAGCTGATTTAGTTTGATGAATTAAATTTTTTCTTTCATCTCTCCCTTCATCACCTGCTGTCGATTCCAATTGTGATAATATTTGTTTAACTACTAATTTAGCATCGCCACAAATGCCAACTGCTACTTTTTTAGTTAAGCCAATCCTATCTGAATTAATATCAACCTGTATAATCTCTGCATTCTTTGGCCAATAATCAATGCCATATCCTGGAAGTGTAGAAAAAGGATTAAGTCGTGTGCCTAAAGCAAGTACAACATCTGCTTTTGAAATTATTTCCATTGCTGCTTTTGATCCATTGTATCCAAGTGGACCAACTGCTAAAGGATGTTTGCCTGGAAAACTGTCATTATGTTGGTAACCGCAAGCAACAGGTGCGTCTAGTTTTTCTGCTAATGCTTTACAATCCTCAATTGCATCAGCAAGCACAACCCCTGCTCCAGATAAAATTACAGGAAATTTTGCTTTAGATAATAGATCTGAAGCTTTTTTAATTGCCTCTACTCCTCCTGAAGGTCTTTCAAATTCAATAATTGTTGGTAATTCAATATCAATTACCTGAGTCCAAAAATCTCTTGGCACATTAATCTGTGCAGGCGCTGAGCCCCTAATTGATTTTAAAATTACTCTATTAAGAACTTCTGCCATACGGGATGGATCTCGTACCTCTTCCTGATAACACACCATATCTTTAAATAAATTCATTTGCTCAACTTCTTGAAATCCACCTTGTCCCATTGTTTTATTTGCAGCTTGAGGTGTTACAAGAAGCATGGGTGTATGATTCCAATATGCTGTTTTAATAGGTGTTACAAGGCCAGTTATTCCTGGCCCATTTTGTGCTATACACATTGCAATTTTTCCGGTTGAACGAGTATATCCATCCGCCATTATTCCGCCATTTGATTCGTGAGCTACATCCCAAAATGTAATTCCAGCTTTTGGAAATAAATCAGAGATTGGCATAAATGCAGACCCTATTATACCAAAAGAGTGTTGTATTCCGTGCATTTGCAATACTTTTATAAATGCTTCCTCAGTTGTCATTTTTGCCATATTTATTTCTCCAATTTAATAGTTAACTTAATATAAAATTATTTATAATTACAAAATTGAACTATAATAAATTTAAATCATAATCTAGATAATAAACTATAACTAATGATAAAAAAAAATAAAACTCCTGCTTTTATTCAAGAAAATATTGTTAATAATTTAAAAGGTCAGAAAATTATTAAATTTATTGCCAAAACATTACCTGGTCAACCAGGTGTGTATCAGATGGAAGATGAAGATGGAAAGATTTTATACATCGGTAAAGCAAAAAATCTTTCCAAAAGAGTCATAAATTACACATCCCTAAATAACCTCACTCGTCGATTACAAAGAATGGTAAGCTTGACTAGGAAGATGAATTTTTTTGTTACAAATACTGAAATTGAAGCATTATTATTAGAATGTAATTTAATCAAAAGGCATAAACCAAAATTTAATATAATTTTAAGGGATGATAAATCTTTTCCTTATATACTAATTAATAAAGAATTTTCTTTTCCCCGATTACAAAAATATAGAGGATTAAAAAAGTTTAAGGGAGATTATTTTGGGCCTTTTGTCTCTCCATCTGTTGCTGATTATACATTAATAGCTCTTCAAAAAGCATTTTTGTTAAGAAGTTGTCCGGAGGGAATATTTAAAAATCGTTCACGTCCTTGTTTGCTGTATGACATTAAGAGATGTAGTGCCCCATGTGTTGGTTTTATAGACGAAAAAAAATATCAAGAAAGCATAGAAGATTCAAAAAAATTTCTCAGTGGAAATACAAAAAAAATTGAAAAAAAATTAACTTCTAAAATGAAACTCGCAAGTAAAAATAGAATGTATGAAGAAGCTGCAAGATTGCGTGATAGAATAAAATCGATAAATCAAATTCAGAAATATCAATCAGTATATATAAAAGATATGCGCAATATAGATATTTTTGCTATAAAAATGTTAGATGGAAAAAGCTGCATTCATGGCAAATTTTATAGAAATGGTAGTAATTATGGCAACAAATCTTTTTTTCCTTCACATGAAGATACTGCTCAAGAAAATGAAATTCTTGAATCATTTTTATATCAATTTTACTCTAACAAGGATGCTCCACCTAAAATACTAATTAATCTCTCAAATCTTCTTTTTAAAGAAGTAGAAAAAATACTTAATATAAAAAATAATTATAAAGTAAAAATTCTTGAACCTAAATCAGGAGAGAAGCTGCAGCATATATTACTTGCAGAAAAAAATGCTTTAGAAAGTATTAAGTTAAAAAAATCAAGCCTGGAAACTCATCACTTAGCATTGGACAAACTCTCAAAACTCTTAAAAATTGATCAATTGTTAAATAGAATAGAGATTTATGACAATAGTCATACGTTTGGAAAAAATGCTATAGGGGTAATGATTGTTGCAAATAGAGATGGATTAAGTCCAAAATATTATAGAAAATATAATATTCGCTTTGATTCATCATCTAATAATTCTTCAAAAATTGATGATTATTATATGATGAAAGAAGTATTAACTAGAAGATTGAAAAAAATTAAATTTGACAAAGATTTTATTATTCCTGAATTAATCATAATTGATGGAGGAAAAGGTCAATTAAATATAGGCTTAGAAATATTAAAAAAATTTAATTTAGAAAAAATTAATTTAATAAGTATTGCTAAAGGAATAAATCGAAATAGTGGTAGAGAAATTATCCATACAATAAACAAGAATATTAATCTAAAACCCAATGATCCACTTTTACATTTTATTCAACGCTTACGAGATGAAGCTCATAGATTTGCTATTACTTCGCATCGAAAAAAAAGATCAAAGGATGCAATAAGATCCGTTTTCGATGATTTAAAGGGTATTGGCCCAAAAAGAAAAAAAATTTTAATGAAGCATTTTGGAAGTGTGGAAAAGATAAAAACAGCTACATTGCAAGAATTGAGCAAAATTAATAAAATTCCTATGAAAAAAATAGAAGAAATATATGAATTTTTTAATAGCTAATAATAAATACTTAATTTAAAAAAAATTATGAAATATAATATTTCTAATTTTTTAACACTCGCAAGAATAATAGTAATCCCAATAATTGTTATTTGCATATATATGAAAGAACCTTTTTATGGTTGGATAGCTTTCATTCTTTTTTGTGTAGCTAGTATAACTGATTATTTTGATGGGTATTTAGCGAGAATTAGAAATGAAATAACAAATTTTGGAACTTTTCTTGATCCAATTGCAGATAAATTACTTGTTTCAGCGGTAATATTAATACTGACATCTAAAGAAGTGATAGCAGATTGGGACACAATACCTGCACTAATAATATTGCTTAGGGAAATAGCAGTATCTGGCTTAAGAGAATATTTAGCAGGAATAAAAGTTAGTGTGCCAGCCTCAAGAATTGCAAAAATTAAAACAGGCATTCAGCTCATTGCCCTTGCTTTATTAATATTAAGTGAAAGTGGTATTACAATTTTACCCATAATCTTAATAGGTAAAATCTCACTATGGATTGCGGCATTATTAACTTTATATACTGGATATGATTACCTAAAATCAGGATTAAGACATTTTTAAATGCTAATTAAATATTTTGCTTGGATAAAAAATATCACATCTTGTGATCAAGAAAATTTAGACTCTAAAAAACTAAAAACAATTGATGATCTAAAAATTCATTTAAATACAAAATATCCAGATCTTAAAAAACATATTGATAAAGATACATTACGATTCGCAATCAATCAGGAATATTTATCTGAAAATAAAAAAATATATAAAAATGATGAAATTGCTATATTCCCTCCAGTTAGTGGTGGTTGATGATAAAAATTCAAAAAGAAGATTTTAATATAGAAGTAGAAATAGAACTAATAAAATCTTCGCTACCTTCTGTTGGTGCAGTAACTTCATTTATTGGTTATGTAAGAGACTTTAATAACAACAAAAATGTTAATTCAATTAATTTAGAAGTTTATGAAAAAATGGTCCATAAAGAATTGACCAAAATTACTGTTAAAGCAAAGCAAAAATGGGAATTAATTGATTGTTTAATTATTCATCGTCATGGTTATTTAGAAGTTAATGAAAAAATAGTTTTGGTAGCTTGTTTTGCAAAACATCGACAAGAAAGTTTCAATGCATGTAATTATATTATGAATTATTTAAAAAAATACGCCCCTTTTTGGAAAAAAGAAAATTATACTAATAATAGTGAATGGTTAGAAAATACTAATTAGATCTATTAACCAAATCACTAAAGTCACGCATAAATTTAAATGTAGTAGTATGGTCACCAATTGTAAAATTTAAATCATCAATTGATCTAATAGGAGTAATTTCCGCAGCAGTTCCAGTTAAAAAAGCTTCATCATATTTTTTCATTTCATCAGGCATAATGTGACGCTCTGTAATTTTGAAACCTTGATTTGTTGCCATTTCAATTACTGTTTGACGTGTAATACCATTAAGAAAACAATCAGGTATTGGTGTGTGAATATCATTATCTTTTATAAAAAAAATATTTGCACCTGTCCCTTCAGCTACATATCCTCTATAATCTAACATAAGTGCATCGTGAAAACCTTTAGATTCGGCAAATTCTTTTGACATTGTACAAATAATATACGGTCCTGAAGCTTTTGCTTCATATGGCGCTGTATTTGGGGCAGGCCTTTTCCAAGGTGATGTGATTAATCTTAACCCTGCCTTTCTATCTTCGATTTTAAAATAAGAAGCCCAATCATCCCAAACTGCTATGGCAACATTAATATCAGAATTAGTTGTTGAAAGACCCATAATCTTACCCCCTCTCCAAGCAAGTGGTCTTACATAACAATCTGTATAATTCATTTTTTTTATTAAGCTATCTTTTGCTTCATTTATCTGCTCTTCCGAAAATGGAATTTTTATGCCTATAATTTTTGCTGATTTAAAAAATCTTTTTGTATGTTCTTTAGATTTAAATATTTTACCTCTATAAGCTCTCTCTCCTTCAAATACCGCACTAGCATAATGAAGTCCTTGGGAAATGATATGTGATTTTGCATTTTTCCATTCAATGAAATTACCATTCATCCATATCCAACCATCTCTATTTTCAAACGATTTAGTCATTTTTTCTAGTTCTAAATTTTTTCAATGACAATTGACTATCAGTGATGCATAATTAAGTCAATATGGCTGACCTAAATAATTTACTGACACCTCTTTACTTGAATGAAAAAGAAATTCGAAAAATTATAGAACTTCTTTTCTTTTCATATAGGGATTTCACTGCAGGACCTGATAAAATACTTGAAAAACTTAGTTTTGGTAGGGCGCATCATAGAGTTATTTATTTTGTTGGAAAACAAAAAAAAATTACAATTAAGGAGCTTTTAACCATACTTCAAATTACCAAACAAAGTTTATCACGGGTTCTGAATCAATTAATAAAAGAAAAATACATATTGGTATCATCAGGAAATGATAAAAGAACAAAAAATTTGGCCTTAACAAAAAAGGGTATGGAACTAGAAAACCAACTATCTACTATTCAAATTAACAAAATTCGAAACATTATAAAAAATTTTAAAGAACCTGATATAAATGGTTTTAAAAAAATTCTTTATGAAATGATTGAAGATGTGAACAAAAATAAATTTGACGAAATTAATAATTAAAAATGAAAAAAAACATACTCATTGTTGATGATGATCAAAGATTAAGAGAATTGTTAAAAGATTATCTTAGTGAAAAAAAACTTGAAATTTATGTTTGTGATGATTTTAGTAGTGCAAAAGAAATAATCACCTTTCTATATTTTGATTTAATAATATTAGACAGAATGATGCCTTCAGGAGATGGTATTGATTTAATCTCATATATAAAAAATCAATCAAACACTCCTGTTATTATGTTAACAGCAATGGGTGAGGATATAAATAAAATTGATGGACTAAAAACTGGAGCTGATGACTATGTTGCCAAACCATTTGAGCCAGAAGAACTATATTTAAGAATAAATAAATTATTAAACATCTATGATACCATTAATAAACAACAAATTATTATAAGTTTTGGTGATTATACTTTTAATACAACAACATTAAATCTAAAAAAAAATGAAGATATGATTTATTTAACAGAAGGTGAAAATGACCTTATGTTAAAATTAATAAGCAAAAGAAATAATATTGTCTTGAGAGAAGAATTAGCTGATAGCGAATATGATGAAACAGAACTTAGAAAGATTGATGTAAGAATCACTAGATTAAGACAAAAAATTGAAATTAATCCCAAACAACCTCAGTATATAAAAACTATAAGAGGCAAGGGTTATAAAATTATTTGTAATAAATTATGATTTTTAAAAAACTTATACCTTCTTCTTTATTAGGAAGATCTATTATAATAATTTTTGTGCCTATAATAATTTTAGTTACTGTAACATCAATTATCTTTTATCAAACATCTTGGAATATAATTTCAAAAAGATTAACACAATCAGTTGTCGCAGATATAAGTGTAATAGTAAAATTGATAAATCAGGATCTTAAATATGAAGCAATTAGAATTGCTAAAGAAGATTTCAAAATGGATATCAAAATAAAATCTAACACTGATTTAATTCCTCTATCAGTACAAAAAGAAAGAGGTATATTGGCTAAAAGATTAAAACAATCCTTAGAGGATTTAAAGATTCCTTTTTATTATGACTTAAGTAATATTGATAAAGGGGTAATAATTACAATTCAACCAAACAATGATTTACTAATTATAAATGTTAACAAAGATAGATTATATAGTGAAAGTGCTTTTGTATTCTTATTATGGATGATTTTTGCTTCATTAATTCTATTATTTTTTTCTTATTTCTTTATGAGCAAACAAATTCGCCCTTTAAAAAGATTAGCCATAATTGCTGAAACTTTTGGAAGAGGTCTTGATGCTCCAGAGTTAAAAAGTTCAGGAGCTAGTGAAATTAAACAAACAACAAATGCATTTAATCGAATGAGAACAAGAATTAGACGTTTTTTAAAACAAAGAACAGATATGTTGGCTGGTGTTAGTCATGATTTAAGAACCCCTTTAACAAGAATGAAATTACAATTATCTCTTTTAAAGGATGAAAAAGCAAAAAATGAACTAGAACTTGATATTAAAGAAATGACAGCTATGCTAGATAGTTATGTTAGTTTTGTTAAATCAGAAACACCAGAGCCAATAGAACAAATTTCAATAAATAATATTTTAAAAGAAAATATAAAAAATATTGATGATCTCAAATGCAATATTTCATTTGAAGAAATCAATATTGTTGAAACATCAGGTAGACCTATACAATTAAAAAGAGCTTTTCAAAATATTTTAGACAACTCTATACGTTATGCAGATACAATCAATATAGAAATATCAATTAATAATCAAGGTTGCTTAGTTATAATAGAAGATAATGGTCCTGGCATACCAGATAAAAATTTTGAAGATGTTTTCAAACCATTTTTTACTCTTGATCCTTCAAGAAACAAATTAAAAGGTGAAAGTGGCTTAGGACTATCAATAGCGAGAGATATAATAAGATCTCATGGTGGGGAAATCAAATTAGAGAAAGCAAAAATTGGTGGTTTAAAATCCTCAATCTTACTTCCAATTTAGTATTTTAGTAAAGTTTTCCACCATTGCTAACTCTAAAATCAGGAGAAATTAATATTGGTTCTTTTGCTTCATCAGGGAAACCTAATACTAAGACTTCTGAAATTAAATTTCCAATTTGTTTGGGTTCAAAATTGATTACAGCTGCAACTTGTTTATTTATTAACTCAGTTGATTTGTAATTCATTTTTAATTGAGCCGATGATTTTTTTATTCCTATATCTTTACCAAAATCTATATTTAAAATTATTGAAGGTTTTTTTAAGTTGTTATTTTCTTCAGCTTTAATAATTGTACCAACTCGAATATCTATTTTTTGAAAATCTTCAAATCCAATATATTTTTTCATATAATACCATTTATAATTTTGTTGCCATGAGCTAAATATTTATCTAAAGCAGTCATTGTTTTTTCTAAAGACTTTGTTTCGTCTTTGATCCAAACCAAAAATGTTGCAATATATATTATAAATAATCCTTTAATTATCATTCTACCTTTTAAGCCATTTGAATTTATCTTAGCAATATCTGCACTTAAAAGCATACTTTCCAGAAAGGAAGGGATAAAAATTAAAGACTTTTGCGGATTAAATTTAAAAGAATCATAAAGTTTTATAAATGATTTTCTATATTTTTGAAGAATATCAAATCTTAACATTATAACCTCAAATAGCATGTCTTTTTGTGTAGAATTATCTAAAGATTTAGTTTCAATTTTGAGTAAATGATCCACATACCTATTAATATTTCTTAATAAATCATTCTTATTATTTATTGCTTTAGGTAAATTTTTATAACCTTTTAATACCTCATTTACTGAAATAAAATTCCAAGATTTTTTAGATAATAAATTAAGTGTTTTTTCTGCAAGTTTAATTTGTTTTTTATTCATTTATGGTTTTTACCCAAAAAACTAGCTCTATTATATGCAGCTTTTATAGATTGAGAAAATATGCTATATATCTTATTTTTTTTCATTACCTTTATTCCAGCTTCAGTAGTTCCACCTTTTATAGCAATTAAATTTGCTAATTCTTTTGATGATTTATTTGATTTTAATTTCAAAAATATTGATCCTAAAATTGTTTCTAAAACTAAAATATTTGCTACCTTTTTTGAAAAACCAACATTAATAGCTGCTTTTTCAAGGGCATCCAGAATAGTAAAAACATAACCTGGTCCACTACCAGAAACAGCTGTTGCCATATCTAATTGGTTTTCATTAGAAAGCCATAAAGTCTTTCCAACTTTTGAAAAAAGATTTGTTGTTTTTATTTTATTTTTTTTACTTACATATTTATTACCTACCAAACAACTCATTCCTTTTTCAATTAAGGATGGCATGTTTGGCATTACTCTAATAACTTGATAAGCATAAACAAGATTTTTTTTAAAAAAATCTATTTTTTTACCTGCGACAATACTAACAATAACTGCATTTTTCTTTAACTTAAAAGATTTATACTCTTTCAAAACAGATTTAATAACTTGTGGTGTTACAGCAATAACCATTAAATCATAATCAGATGTATTTTTTAAATCTTGAATTGATTTTTTTACTGTTACTTTTTTGGATCTAAATTTTTTTTCTATTAATTTATAGTTAAAAGGGTCAACAACTGTAAATTTATATAGTTTTAATTTTTGCCATGCAGTAAGAAGAGCAGAGCCCATATGACCACATCCTATTATCAATACCTTGTTCATTTAAATTTAATTATACTTTTTTATTATATTAAAAATAGTTTTTTTAAGCTCTACCAATAATATCAAAATTAGATAACTTAAAGGCAGCCAAAGGGGCAATCTCATCAAATAATACTTGCTGAAAAGATGGATAGTATTTTTCGCACTCATAAATACTAATGTCGACTAAATCTTCTAATTTTTTATGCAGAAAATCATTATCCGATGATGATAAAACTGTATGACGATATGCTGGAATGCCATTTTTTCGAGTTATATCAAAATGGCCAATCCAAAGATTTTCATTAATTAAACCTAATAATTCATATGCTTTCGTTATCTTATTCTGAGGAAACTTTATATCAAATGTAACAGTAAAACTCATTGCTCTTATATTTTCAGACCAGTTGAAATAAAGTCGATAAAGACACCACTGTGAAGCAATTTCTGCCACAAGTTCATGGTCATCTGCTCTACTAAAATTCCACTTTTTCTGATAAATTACATCTTCAACTACATCTATTGGATTAATTGGAATGCTTTCAATTTCCATACTTTATCTAGTACCTTTAAATTTTTTAATACTATATATAGTTTTACTAAATTGATTTAGAGTTTTGCAAGAAAATTAATAATAATTGGCTAAAAACTGTTAATAATTTATCGTTTTTTCTTCTTTTTTTTTGCTAATTTTTTCTTTTTAGAAGTCTTTTTTTTGGCGGTTTTTTTTGTTTTTTGGTTTTCAATAAGCAGTTTTTGAACCATTTTTTTCAATACGTCAAACTCATCCCTTCTAACAAGTTTCATTTTATTAATCATTTTATCAACACGTAATGAAACTATGGTATCAATTTCCTTTTTTAAACCTGAAAAAGTACTCATAGTATCAAGAGCTATTTTTGATAAATCAGATAAAATTTTATTTTTGTTAACCATGCGATATTTAGTTTAATTAGATATAATGATTTTTACACAACCTTCAATAGATCCCATTATTCTCTCATTAGGAATTCTGGATATCCGTTGGTACAGTCTATCTTATATTCTCGCTTTTGTCATTGGTTCATTTTTGATTAAAATATTTAACAGAAATTTTTTAAACTTATTAAGTAACAAACAAATAGATAATTTTTTTGTTTGGGCAATTATTGGAGTAATAATAGGAGGAAGATTTGGATACGTGATTTTTTATCAAACTAATCTGATTTTAGCTGATCCACTATATATTTTTAAAATTTGGACAGGAGGCATGTCTTTTCATGGCGGACTAATAGGAATGATAGGTGCTATTTATTTTTTTTCTAAAATAAACAATGTAAAATTTTTATATTTATCTGATCTAGTATCTCTTGTGGCTCCTATTGGTTTATTTTTTGGAAGAATAGCAAATTTTATTAATACTGAATTGTACGGAAGAATTACCGAGTTTCCAATAGCAATGATATATCCCAGTATAGACAATTTACCTAGACATCCATCTCAATTATATGAAGCTTTTTTTGAAGGAATAATTCTTTTCATTATTTTGTTAATCTATTTTTATAATAATAATAAAAAAGTTATAGGAAAAATAAGTGGTTTATTTTTATTAATTTATTCAATTTTTAGATTCTCTATAGAAAACTTGAGAGAGCCAGATTCGCACCTTGGATTATATTTTGAAATTTTTTCAATGGGCCAATTGTTATGCATTCCGTTATTTGTATTTGGAACATTACTTTTAATAAAAAAATGAATGTTAAAGATAGAATAGTTAATAAATTATTTAAAAAAAATAAATATCTCAGAGTAGACAAGTTTATCAATGAATGTTTGCATGAAAAAAATTCTTATTATAAAATCAATAATCCCATAGGTAAAAATCATGATTTTATAACTGCTCCAGAAATTTCTCAAATGTTTGGTGAAATAATTGGTTTATATATTATTGATTATTGGATAAAAAAAATCAAATCACATTTTAACTTAATAGAACTTGGTCCAGGCAATGGAACTCTGTTAAAAGATATTATAAGGGTATCAAAAATTAATCCCAATTTTTTAAATTATTCAAATATAACTTTAATTGACAAAAATTATAATTTAATAAAAATTCAAAAAGAAGCTTTAAATTCATTAAAAATTAATAAAATAAAATGGGCAAAAGAATTTTCCTTGTCATCAACCTTGCCTTCAATAATTTACTCTAATGAATTTTTTGATTGTTTTTCTATAAGACAATTTTACAAAAAAAAACACTGGCTAGAAAAATATGTAAGCTACCATTCTTCAGAAAATCGATTTAGTTTTATTGATAAAAAAATTATAAATATTAAATTGTTAAAAAAACTAGAAAAATTTGAAAGAAATGGTGTAGCAGAAATATCCAAAGAAAGAGGAGAGGTTTTCAATAAACTTTGCAAACATATCAGTAACAATAAAGGAATCATTATTACTATTGATTATGGATATGATCAATCTTTAAATAATTTTAGTTTACAAAGTATTTTTAAACATAAAAAAACTCATCTTTTCGATAATATTGGCAAACAAGATATTACTTCTCTAGTAAACTTTGATGAATTAAAAGGTATTGCAAAATTAAATAATTTAAAAATTGATATTTATTGCTCACAAAAAGATTTTTTAATAAGCAATGGTATAAATGATAGAAAAAAAATTTTAAAAAAAAATTCACCTTTACAAAAACAAAAAAAAATTGAAGAAGAATATAAGAGGCTAATAGGTGAAAAACAAATGGGTAATTTTAAAGTTTTAGTAGTATCTACTAAATGAAAAATAAACACTTAATTATCAAATCTCTTAGAACTCCGTATTTAAAATATGGTTTTTTTACAAGAAAGGGCGGAAGTTCCAAAAAAAAATTTTCATCATTAAATTGTAGCTTATCAAGTACTGATAATAAGAAAAATGTAAAAAAAAATATCAAAATAGCTCAAAAGGAAATAGGGCTATTAAATAAAAAAATAAAACTACTTAACCAAATACATTCAAACAAAATAATAGAAGTAAATTTAAACAATTTAAATAAAAAACATGTGGCTGATGGCATGATAACAAAAGTTACTGATGTAGCTTTAGCAGTACTGACTGCTGATTGTGCGCCTATATTCATATTCGATAAAAATAAAAAAATTATATGCTGCTTGCATGCGGGTTGGAAGGGAACTCTAAATAATATTGTAAAAGAAGGTATTAAAATTTTTAAAAAAAACAAAATTAAAATTAAAGATATAGTAGCTATAATTGGACCATGTTTGTCTAAAAAAAATTATGAGGTAGATTTAGATTTCAAAGAAAAATTTATAATAAAAAATTGTAAATATAATAAATATTTTACCGCTAAAAATAGAAAAAAGGACCTATTTGATTTAAGAGGTATGATTAACTATCAATTTATAGAGCTAGGAGTTAACAATTTGCATAATATAAAAAAAGATACCTATTCTAATGATTCTAAATTTTATAGCCACCGCAGATCAACTATTAACAAAGAATATAATACAGGCAGGATGATTAATATCATAGGTTTTAAATAATATCTTAGTACTTGAACTATTATAATTCTTATATATTGAATAATTTAATTTAATGAAAATTATTGCCTGTAATAGTAATAAAGTTCTAGCTGAATCAATTTCATCACACATTGGTGTACCATTAGCAAATGCTTCAATTCGTAAATTTGCTGATCATGAAATATTTGTAGAAATAAATGAGAATATAAGAGGTGAGGATGTTTTTATTATCCAATCAACATCAAATCCAGCTAATGATCATTTACTAGAATTATTGATTTGTATTGATGCAGCAAAAAGAGGATCTGCAAAAAGGATTACTGCTGTAATGCCATACTATGGATATGCAAGACAAGATAGAAAAACTGGACCACGAACACCAATTACTGCAAAGCTAGTTGCTAACCTTATCACTTCTTCAGGCGCAGATAGAGTTTTAACCATGGATTTACACGCTGGTCAAATACAAGGTTTTTTTGATATCCCTCTTGATAATATTTTTTCTGCACCTCCTATTATCAAAGATATGAAAGAAAAATTTAATAACAATCAAAATTTAGTTATTGCATCCCCTGATGTTGGTGGTGTTGTTAGAGCGAGAGCTTTTGCAAAAAGATTAAATGCTGGCTTAGCTATTGCTGATAAAAGAAGAGAGAAAGCAGGAGAATCTGATGTGATGAATATAATTGGAGATGTAAAAGGAACTACGTGTATATTGCTTGATGATATAGTAGATTCTGCAGGTACTTTATGCAATGCAGCAACTGCTCTTAAAAAAGAGGGGGCTAAAGAAATATACTCATATATTGCTCATGGAGTATTATCTGGAAAAGCCTTAGAAAGAATACAAAATTCAGAAATTGAAGAACTAGTTCTTACAGATAGTATTGAAGCTTCAGATCAAGTAAAAAACATAAAAAATATTAGACATATTAGTATTGCTCCTTTAATGGGGGAGGCCATTAAGAGAATTAGCAGTGATTCCTCTGTTTCTGCTCTTTTTGATTAATATTTAGTATGAGCACCTTTAAAGTAATTGAAAGAACAAAGGATATTGGTTCAACCAAATCTCTTATTAGTAAAGGATTAATTCCTGGCATAGTTTATGGCAAAGGATCTGATCCTGTAAAAATAGCTTTTGAAAATAAAATATTACAAAAAATAATGCATTCTGGATCATTTTATTCAAAAATTCTTGATATAGAAATTAATGGTAAAATTGAAAAAATATTACCAAAACAATTACAATATCATCCAGTAACAGACAGATTAATGCACTTTGATTTTCTTAGAGTGCAAGAAGATACAAAAGTAACTGTTGAAATTCCTGTTGAATTTTTAAATCAAGAAATTTGTCCAGGACTCAAAAAGGGCGGAGTTTTAAATCTGGTAAGACGTTTAGTTGAGTTGAGTTGTAATGCGAACAACATACCTGATAAACTTGAATTCGATCTAAAGGAATCTGAAATTGGAGATGCTGTAAAAATTAGTAATATAAATTTACCCGAAGGTGTGAAACCTACAATTACTGATAGAGACTTTGTAATAGCAACTGTTGTACCTCCAACGGTTGAAGTTGAAGAAACAAAACCAGAAGAAGAAGGTGAGGAAGAAGATTCTGCAGAAAAGGCAGAAGAGAAATCAGCAGATAGTAAAGAAGAGAAATCAGCAGATAGTA
>CEUZ01274335.1_pt1 | contig 15429 bp, 15 predicted proteins | sample 361511 | NCBI WGS metagenome assembly CEUZ01 (sample SAMEA2622822, study PRJEB7988) | marine metagenome | biome: marine biome (ENVO:00000447); feature: surface water layer (ENVO:00002042); material: "saline water (ENVO:00002010), including plankton (ENVO:xxxxxxxx)" | depth 5 m
AGATACAATAAGAGTAAAAGGTAAAGGCAATAAATTTCGAGAAATACCCATACTCCCTGAGGTAAGAGATGGAATCATTAGATATCTAGACTTGTACCCAAAGAAATATAAATTTGATGATGCACTATATATAGGTGTTAAAGGTGAAAGGTTGAGCCCAAGAATAGTACAAATAATAATGCAAAGAATGAGATCTGACCTTAATCTTCCAAAGAATGCAACCCCCCATTCACTGAGGCACTCTTATGCTACTCATTTACTGCAAGCTGGAGTTGACCTCAGATCGATTCAAGAATTACTTGGTCACTCAAGCTTATCAACCACTCAAATGTATACAAAAGTCAACCAGACAGAACTTCTTGATATACATAAGAATAGCCACCCGCGAAATAGAGGGGGGCATCTAAAGCTTGTATCAGATAATTCTTGACTATAGCATCTCTTTTAAAGTTGTGCCCAATAATGCCGGTGAGCTAGACACCCCGATACCAGCACTTCTCATTGCATCAATCTTTGCATCTGCCGTCCCAGACGATCCATCAACAATCGCACCCGCATGCCCCATTCTTCTGCCAGGAGGGGCTGTGATGCCAGCAATAAACCCTGCAATTGGCTTATTGTTTTTACTTTTCTTAATAAATTCAGCTGCCTCTTCTTCAGCAGACCCGCCTATCTCGCCGATCATAATTATTGACTCTGTCTGTGGATCAGCAAAAAATTTATCAATAACATCAATAAAATCAATACCTTTTATTGGATCGCCACCAATGCCGACACAAGTTGACTGTCCAAGACCGACGGCAGTTGTTTGAGCTACAGCCTCGTATGTTAAAGTTCCTGAACGTGAAACTATTCCTACTGATCCAGTTTTATGAATATGACCTGGCATTATACCAATCTTACATTGACCTGGAGTAATAATACCAGGACAATTTGGGCCAATAAGTATAGTATTAGTATTATTGAGGGCATACTTGACTCTCAGCATGTCTATAACAGGTATGCCTTCTGTGATGCAGACAACAACTTCAATCCCTGCATCTATAGCTTCAATTATTGCATCTGCTGCAAACCTTGGAGGTACATATATTGCTGAAGCATTAGCACCGGTATTATTAACAGCATCATTTACGGTATTAAAAACAGGTAACCCTAAATGTTCTGCCCCACCTTTGCCCGGCGTTACCCCACCAACAAGTTTTGTTCCATAATCTAATGCTTGTTGAGAGTGAAATGTACCGTGAGTTCCTGTGAAACCTTGACATATTAATTTTGTATTCGAGTCTACTATAATGGACATCTATTAGCCTTTTGACGTTACATTTACAATTTTTTTTGCTGCATCATCTAAATCGTTAGCAGATATTATATTTAAACCAGAATCATTTAAATATTTCTTTCCAAGCTCTACGTTAGTACCCTCAAGCCGGACAACAAGAGGAATTTCAAGTTTTAATTCATTTGCAGTATCGATAATACCTTGAGCTATAATTTCACATCTCATAATACCTCCGAATATATTCACAAGTATCGCTTTAACATTTTTATCACTAAGAATGATTTTGAAGGCATTCATAACTTGTTCTTTAGTGGCGCCACCACCAACATCAAGAAAATTTGCTGGCCTCTGGCCATAAAGCTTAATTATATCCATTGTTGCCATTGCAAGCCCTGCACCATTAACCATACAGCCTATTGATCCATCCAACTTTATATAATTAAGTCCGTGTTTAGATGATTCCACCTCCAGTGGATCCTCCTCATCAAGATCTCTCATCGCTACTATATCTTCATGCCTAAAGAGGGCATTAGGATCAAAGTTCATTTTTGCATCGAGACATAAGAAATCACCTTGTTTTGTTATAACAAGCGGGTTTATCTCTAATAAGCTTGTATCTTTATCGCAAAATAAATTAAGAATATTATTTAATATAGACCTCAGCTTCTCAGAATCTTCTGGATGAAGATTAAATATCTTAATCACTTTTTTGAGATCAGACTCACTTATTTGATTCTCCTGTCCATTAAGATACACTTTTGTAATCTTTTCAGGAGTTTTTTCAGCAACCTCTTCGATATCCATGCCTCCCTCTGATGAAGCAATAATACAAATTGAATTAGTTTTTCTATCTATTAAATATGATAAATATAGTTCTCGGGCAATTTCACAAGCCTCTTCGATGTAAACTTTTTTTACAAGCTTGCCCTCCGGTCCGGTTTGTTTTGTAATAAGAGTCATCCCTATCATTTCACCAAAAGTTTTATTCAGAGATGGGATACTTTCGACAACTTTTACGCCCCCTCCCTTTCCTCGGCCACCCGCATGAATTTGTGCTTTTACAACCCATCTTGATCCATTAAGGTTATTGATATTCTGATTAATATCATTGCTATTAAATGCAATAAAACCATTTAAAACGGGAATATCATATTGACGCAACAAATCCTTAGCTTGGTATTCGTGAATATTCATAATTTTAAACTTTTCTATATATTTTTAATAATCAATTGAGATCTGGTGATATCTTTTGGCAAGCTTGGACTAGATTTTTTACTGAGCTGACCGAAGAGTTAAATTCCTTATTTTCATCATCATTAAGTTTAATTTCTATAATTTTTTCTACACCATCTTTACCAATAATTACAGGTACACCAATGTAATATCCACTAACATTATATTCCCCATTAAGGTAAGCTGCAGCTGGCAATAATCTCTTCTTATCTTTTAAGTAAGATTCTGCCATACTTATCGCAGAACTAGCTGGTGCATAATAAGCTGATCCAGTTTTAAGCAAAGAAACAATCTCAGCCCCACCATCCCGCGTTCTTTGAACTATTTCTGCCAGTTTCTTATTACTCATCCACCCCATATCAATTATGTCAGGAAGAGGTATACCAGCTACAGTTGAATATCTAGTCAATGGAACCATAGTATCTCCGTGACCACCTAAAACAAAAGCTGTAACATCCTCGACTGAAACATTCAATTCTTCTGCTAAAAAAAACCTAAACCTTGATGAATCTAATACACCTGCCATACCACATATCATATTTGTTTTATGCCCTGTAGCTTTCTGTAAAGCCCATACCATTGCATCCAATGGATTTGTAATACATATTACAAAAGAGTTAGGGGCATATTTCTTAATTCCTTGCCCAACGGAGCTCATAACTTTAAGATTTATTTCAAGCAAATCGTCCCTGCTCATACCTGGTTTTCTAGGTACTCCTGCTGTAACAATAACAACATCCGCCGACTCTATTGCACTAAAATCAGAGGCGCCTTGCAAATTTGAGTCAAACATTTCTACAGTACTGGATTGAGAAATATCAAGGGCTTTTCCCTGTGGAATACCGTCAACAATATCAAACAAAACAATATCGCCAAGATCTTTTAGCCCAGCTAATAAAGCTAGAGTCCCCCCAATTTGACCAGATCCTATTAATGCTATTTTATTTCTTGCCATTTTTATTACCTCTCTATTTCTATTTACCTATAACCTAAAAAATTGCTGAAATACTCTGCTGATTGCATTTCTTCTAACCTTGATACAGTCCTCTGAAAGATGTGAAAATCCTTTCCGTCCTGTAGTAATTTTTTTGGCTCAGCATCTGCTAATACAAATATAATTTTTCTTGCTTCGTATAATATATCAATTAAATTAATAAATCTTTTTATCTCGTTTCTTTTCTTCCCATCTATGATAGGAATCCCCATAATAAAGATCACATCAAAATTCTTTTCTATTTCTAGAAAATCAGCAACCCCCATTGGTTTTACACATAATTCATCATAGGAAAATTTAACAAATTTTCCAGCAGAATTATTAATAATCACATTTCTGCCCTTGACGTTTAATACCTTACATTTTACTTCTATACTACCCTTAAGACTTTGCCAAGCATCATTACAATTTTTTTCGTTAGTTTTATTTATGGGATAAAAATAAATGATTTTATTCCTAAATTTATCAATTCTATAATCTTTTGATGCATTTAAGTGAAACACATCCATATTTTCATGCAGCATATCAATGAATGGGATAAATGTTTCCCTATTTAGACCCTCTGAATATAAATTATTTGGATGTATATTTGATGTCGCTATAATTAAGATATTCATTTCAAATATTATTTTAAATAATCTTCCCAATATCATTGCATCAGCAATATCTTCAACTTGAAACTCATCAAAGCATAAGACTTTACATTGCCTCTGGACACTCTTTGCAACCATCAGTAATGGATCTGAACTATTGTCTTTATTCTTGCCTTCCTTATTTTTTTTTCTCCACTTAAAAATTTTGTCATGAGTCTCATTCATAAATTGATTAAAATGCACTCTTTTCTTTTCTTTAATATTAATATTTGCAAAAAATAAATCCATTAACATGGACTTACCTCGGCCAACATCACCATGTATGTAAAGTCCTTTTGGGAAGTCTTTCTTCTTGCCCCCAAGCATGGATACTAGATTACTTTTTTTTGAGAATTGGTAAAGTTCGTCTTGCTTTGAGCTCATTAATCTCACAAGGTCATCTTGCTTTTGATCAAACTCAATAATATTATTAGAGAGCAATTGTTTAAATTTTTTATCGATTACATTGATCATTAAACAAATCCAGAAATAAAATCACTAGAAGATTATGATTGATTTTAAAATAATAAAACAAGCTTATGATAATAGATTCTACAAAAAAAGGGGATTGTTGAACAATCCCCTTCAAATTATGAGTCCTATTTGAAAAATAGATTACTGACCATAATGAGAAAACTCATCAAGCAGCTCAATCTCAACTTCCTTACTTCCGATCTCTACTTCTCCATCTGGTTGGTTAGTTCTCATTAGCTCACCACCAGCAATAGAGTCGGCATTGTTGTTGGTTCCAGCCTGTTGCACAACAAAGTATGCAAGTACAGCGACAACAACAGCCACAATCACCCCGATTACTAATTTATTATTCATTGTTATCCCCTCTAATTGTCCATAATACAATAGTATATTTGTAATATAATTTATGAAAAAATTCAAATATATTATTTATATATATAGTTAGCTAAGCTCTTTTAACTCACTTTTATATAAATATGATCTTTTAACATAGCTTTTTTGAGCTCTTTCCATCATTGCAAGATGTTTCTCCTTTACATCCCCAACAACTCGACCGGGTGCCCCAAGTACAATTGAGTTATCAGGTATTTCTTTATTTTCAGAAATAAATGAATTCGCGCCAATTAAACAACCTTTGCCAATTTTAGCTCCATTTAAAATTATTGAACCGATTCCAACAAGGGACCCATCACCAATTGTACAACCATGGATCATGGCCATATGGCCGACAGTTACATTTTCTCCAATTGTAAGACCATAGCCAGGATCTGTGTGAGCGACTGACCCGTCTTGAATATTTGATCCTTTCCCAATAAATATTTGCTCATTATCGCCACGAAGTACTGCATTCCACCAAATACTCGTCTCTTCTTCTAATACAACATTTCCAATAATGATTGCATTTGGTGCTACCCAAGAATTGCTATTAATCTGAGGCTTCTTCTGATGATATTTATAGATCATTATATTTATCTCCTATTTTTAAATTTATATTAGACTATCTTTTTATCAATAATATGAAGGAATGAACCAAAAATTTTATCTTCAATCAAACCAAAATTATTATTTCGACCATCGAAATCTTTACTAACAAAAAGTGGGGTTCCACTTTCTTGTATTGTTGAGGAATAATGATACTCGTGAGCCATTAAAATATTTTGATAGCCAAAATAGTTGCACTGATCAGTTCTATTCACCTGCCTATATCCAAGATGAAGTTTTCTCTCAAAAAAACTTGTTGCTAAATTTAAAAACCCAAGCATCTCATGATCTTTTCCAATTTTATCCTTTATATATTTTCCAAGAATCATATATCCTCCACATTCCCCATAGATGATCTTATTTTTTTTTCTCGCTTCCAGCATGCCTAATCGAAAGTTTCTATTTTCTGATAATTTCTCACAATATAATTCAGGATACCCACCGGGTAAAAATATGCCTGAACAAGATTTTGCTGGAACCTCATCTTTCAAAGGTGAGAAGAAGCTGATTTCTCTTCCTTCTTTTTTCCATAGGTGTAACCAATGATCGTAAACAAAACTAAAAGCATGATCATTTGCTATAGCAATGTGCTGTCCCATATCAATTGGTGATTCAGGAATGCTAGATTTTCTACTTTTCTTGTGAATCTTAGCTAAAGATAAAATCTCATGTAAATTTATATGTTCTTCGACTAATTGTGACGCATTATTAAGTAATTGGGTATATTTTTTGATTTGATGAGCTAAATGCAGGCCTAGATGTCTTCTTGGGAATAGAAACTCTGAGCTCTCAGGCAGATAGCCTAGTACCTTTATATTAATTTTATCTAATTCTTGTTTTATTAATAAGAAATGTCTCTGGCTTGATATTCTATTTAAAATTAAACCAACAACTTTTACATTATTATTATACTCTATTAGCCCTTTGCAAATAGCTGCTAAAGTTTGCGATTGCCCCTTAGCATCAATAATGAGTATTGTTGGAATATTATATTCACTAACAAATTTTGCAGTAGATGACTCTCCGTTTATTGTCCCATCAAATAAACCCATTACTCCTTCAATTATGTTGATATCCATATCTTGATTTGATTCGTCCATAAGATAATCTATCGTTCCTCTATTCATGGCCCATGTATCAAAATTGAAAACATTATTATTTAAAATTGACCTAACATAGGTTGGGTCAATGTAATCTGGGCCCACCTTACCTGAACTGACTTTATAACCCTTTTTAATTAATAAGTTTATGAGGGCTGCAGAAAATATTGTTTTGCCACTGCCCGTCATAGAGGATGATATACACAAACTAGGACACGACATCTTTAATAACATTCCCAATGAGTTTTGATCTCAGCCCCACCACTGGACCAAGTACGATTATTGCTGGAGCTTTGATATTATTTAATTTTACATCATCATTAATTTTTTTCAGACTAGATTGAAGTACTTTCTGTGTTTTCAAAGTTGCATCTTGGATAATTGCAATTGGTTCCTTTTCATCGCGACCTTCAGAAATTAACCTCTGAGAAATTACAGGAAGATGCTTAATGGCCATATACATTACTACAACAGGGATCCTCGCAACTGCATTCCAATTGATATCATCTGGCATATCCCCTTTAGAATTATGGCCCGTCAAGAATACTATACATGAATTTGTATCTCTTGATGTTGCTGGAATGGATGCTGAGGCCATCCCTCCAATTGAAGATGTGACCCCTGGAATTACTCTGTATGATATATTTGCTTGATTCAAGGTAAAGGATTCCTCGGCTCCTCTCGCAAAAACAAATGGGTCGCCCCCCTTTAATCTTAAGACCCTTCTTCCTTCCTTTGCGAATTTAATTATTATTTCCGAAATGTTTTTTTGGGAATTTGATGGTTTTCCTCCCCTTTTCCCAGCATAAACCATTTCAGCTTCTTTCGAAGATAATGACAGGATCTCCTCTGATACAAGCGCATCGTATATAATAACTTCTGCCATTGATAATGCATATGTGGTAAATAATGTTAGTAACTTAGGATCGCCAGGCCCTGCTCCTGCTAGCCAAACCTCACCTTTTCTAAATTTAGGTAAATTAATTTTATCGAATATTTGCATTTATTTAATTTGAACTTATTATTAAATACCATGTTGAATAAAAAATTACGTAGAGGTTGGACAACAGGCGCATGTGCAGTAGCTGCATCAAAGGCCGCATATATTGGCTTATTGACAGGGAACTGTCCAAATGAAATTACAATCCATTTACCTAAGGGCCAAACTCCAACTTTCAATATAGCATATCAAGATATAGATCAGCAATCAGTCAGTGCTGGTGTGATTAAAGATGCTGGGGATGACCCAGATGTGACAGATGGTATTTTGATAATTTCACGTATAGAAAGAAGTAATGAAAATAATGGAATTAAGTTTATTGCCGGGGAAGGGGTTGGAACCGTAACTCTTTCAGGTCTACCTCTAAATATTGGTGAACCGGCAATAAATCCAGGCCCTCGAAAAATGATTACGAAAAATATAAAAGAAATAGCAAATAGTTATAGAGATATTCCTAATATTAATTTAACAATTGAAGTCCCAGAAGGAAGGAAAATAGCTAGAAAGACCTGGAACCCAAGATTAGGTATAATTAATGGTATATCTATTTTGGGAACAACCGGTATAGTAATACCATACTCATGCTCTGCTTGGATACATTCAATTCATCGAGGTATAGATGTTGCAAGACATTCAAAATTAGAGCATATTGCTGGATGTACAGGATCGGTTTCCGAAAAAATAACAAGGATTCACTATTCACTTCCAGAGCAAGCTATGATTGATATGGGAGATTTCGCTGGAGGTCTATTAAAATATTTGAGGAGGAATACTGTCCCAAGACTCACTATTTCTGGAGGATTTGCTAAACTAGTAAAATTATCCCAAGGATCAATGGATCTTCACTCTAGCAGAAGCCAAGTGGATATTAAGAACTTGCAAAAGAAAATTAGCCTGATTAACTCAAAGATAGAGACAGAAAATATATTAACTGCAAACCAAGCACTTGAAATGATGGGTAGTGAAAAGTATCAACTTGCAGAATCAATAGCAAACCACGCACAAAATAATGTATGCAAGATGTTAGCAAACTCTAATATTGGTGTTGATATTATGATAATAGATAGAAAAGAAGAAATTCTCACAAAAACACATATTAAATATGCATAAAATACTTATTATTGGTGGTACATCTGAGGGCTATAGAATTGCATCGATGCTTGAAAAAGATAATCGTTATCATCCTATCTTATCGCTACAAGGAAATACTGAAAAGCCACATATAAGAAATTATAATGTCAGATTTGGTGGTTTTGGAGGTGTTATTGGGTTAAAAAAATATATCAAAAAAAATCAAATTAGTGCAATAATTGATGCATCGCACCCCTACGCCCAGCAAATATCAAAAAATGTTTATCTCACCTGTCAAAATCTAAATAAAAAATTATTTGCAATATACAGACCGATTTGGAGAGAGTCACATAAAGATCTATGGATAAGAGTTGAATCATTCCATGATGCAAAAAATATTTTAAACAATAATGACCGAGTATTCCTAACAATTGGGAAAAAATTTCTTCCTATTTTTGTAAAATGTACACAGTGGTTCATGATTAGGACTATCGACAGAAATGATGTATTGATAAAAAATAAAAATAAATATATTTCTGGTCGAGGCCCTTTCCATGTTTCACAAGAACTAAACCTATTAAGAAATAATAGGATTACTCACATTATCTCAAGAAACAGTGGCGGAAAAGATACTTATGCAAAAATTCTTGCAGCAAGAGCGCTAGGCATAAAGGTAATAATTGTTGATAGAGTTGATCAGGATTCAGACATGGAAAAAATTAGATTAAAAGACCTATTTCATCAATTGAATAATCATTTTGGCCTAAATAAATGATTATAATTTGGATCGTATAATACGCTGCTATTTAGTGACTTTTTTTTGAAATTTTTTCCAGTTATTATCAGCGCCGTTCTGGTAATTTTACTTTCTCTTACCTTTGATACTATATTTTTAAGTTTGTCAATTAATACAATCTCATCCGGCCAACCTATACGGTATAGTATTGCAATTGTAGAATTCTCACCTAGCACTGGCATTAGTTCACGTACAATATATCTAATTCTCCTAATGGAAAGATGTATGATTAGAGTTGAACCTGTTTTAGCAAAATTAAGAAGTTCTTCTCCCTCAGGCATTGGGGAGGAGCCAAATGAAGTCCTGGTTAGGATAACACTCTGAACCTCCCCAGGCACTGTTAACTCAGTTTTCAATAACGCCGCCCCAGCAACATATGCTGGAATACCTGGGATTATTTCATATTCTATATTTAGATCTTCAAGCAAATTAATTTGTTCAGATAAAGCTCCATAAACACTTACATCCCCTGAATGAACTCTTGCGATATCTATATTATTACTTTTTGCTTTAGTAATTTCCTTCATGATCTCTGTAAGTGTTAAGTTTGAGGTATCAATGAGGGTGGCCTCTTTTGGTGCCAAAGAAATAATTTCTTTTGGTACAAGCGAACCAGCGAATAAACATACAGTGCATGTGCTAATTATTTTATGAGCTTTAATGGTTAAAAGGTTAGGGTCTCCTGGACCTGCACCAATAAAATATACTTTCATAAATACCCTCTATAAACTTTTTATACTATAGCCCCTTGGGGTATAGACATTAAACTCACCATGATAATTTTTAAATAATTTGGTATTACTTGATCCAATAATAATTAAAGTCAGCATATCGATCCTAGTGGGATTGATATCCTTTAATAATATACAATCTATTTTTTCATTCTGTCTACCAACTTCCCTTGCAATAATTACTATTGTTTCTGGAGGCCTCCTTTTCTTGATTTCAGCAAGCATTTCTATAAAAAATCTTTCCCGGCTATGTGATGTGGGGTTATATAGGCCAATTACAAAATCACAATCTAACGCGCCAAGCAGTTTTTTCTTAATTATTTCTTCAGGTGTCAAAAGGTTAGACAAAGAAATTATACAAAAATCATGTCCAAATGGTGCCCCAACCTTTGAGGCGGCAGCTTGAAATGCAGAAATACCTGGATATAGATAAACATTTGCCTTTGATAGATCATATGTTCCTTTATCAATTAATTCATATATTATTGAGCCCATAGCATAGATTCCTGGATCACCTGAGCAAACAATGGCGACTTTCTTTCCTTGGGTTGCCATATTAAGCCCTTTTCTGGCTCTGATTTCTTCTTCTCCAATTTTATATGGATAATATTTCTTATTTTGTATTTTTGTTAATTGCTTAATATACCCTTCAAATCCTATAATATAGTCAACCTCCGTAAGCGCTTTATCAACCTCTAAAGTCCTCCAATCTTTTCTGCCGGGCCCAAGCCCTATAATTTTAAGAAGCCCATTATTATTTTGCGATTTTTTATGCTTTTTAATGATCCTTTTACTTAAAGCAATTGAGCAAGTTGCCTCTCCAATCTTTTGCTTCTTTACAATGAGCTTCGAGTCTATGCCTGCAGCCAATAGAGCAGCTGACTCAGAAACACTATGTGTACCGATTGTATCATAGACATATTTAGATGGCGAAGGTACCTTGTTTTTTAGAGTATCTAACTCTTTGTTTGAATAATAAATAATCTGTTTTTTATATTCCTCTGCAAAATCATTAATTGCATTTTCTTCCTTTTTCAGATCTATTGTTGCAAATCCCCAAACTGCATGTATAGACAAATTATATTTATCTAAGATTCCTAATATAAATTTCTTGAGTGTGTTTGACTTTATTCCAGCTATCGTTCCAATACCAATTACTAATTTTTGAGGATGATAAACTAATGTATTCTCATCTTTCTGTATATTATAAATTGAACTGATAATACTTAAATGTGATTTTTCTGACTTTACTATCTTAGAATTCTTCAACCAAGATATATTTGGCATTGAATTAACAGTACCATATTTAATTAGTTTTGTAGCAAATTTCTTATAGTCACAATCTGGGCTCATCGCATAACCATTTGGAGGGTCATCTAATGCTATATTTAACCTAATATCACTCAAAGTTGTAATTATCGGTTCGGAGCCAATTGCTTCCTGTATCTCTTTGGCAACCTGATTAGCACCAGAGTGAGCATTCAAAAGAGGTATAACATATTTTCCATCAGGAGAAATAACTATTATAGGACTACCTGAATGTTTTGGTTCAATATTTCCGTTTAGGGCTCGAATCATAATACCAATCGAACAAATTGCGATTATCGTGTTCTGTGAGTTGGATATTTCCTTTAAATGTTCTGATAGATTTGAGAAACCCCTATTTGAATTATTATATAAATAATTTAAAGTATGTATTTCTGTATTAGCCATTGACTGAGCTAATTTTTTTGCAAGCGGTATACTATCCTCTGATATGGCAATAATTATCTTCTGCATTTTATAAGTCATTATTTTTTATAATAATCATTGAAAAATATTCTTCTGGCATATTACTTATTAAATCGATTCGGGAAAACATTTGGTTTGGTCTAGAAATATTAGATATGTATATTGCCTGCTTAGACAAACCCATTACCTCCAATATTTTTCGAATCTTTGCAAATTTTTTACCAATCTTCATTATAATTGTAGTGTTTGAATATCTTATTTTCTCCATAATCAATTCCTCTGTTAAATTTGATGTTATGATACTTACTGATTCATCAGCAATAGCAATATATTCATTTATTTCCGGAAAAGCTGACATTACAGATGATACTCCAGGTATAACTTCCACTTTGTATTTATCTTTGAGGGGCTCCCAGATGTTTATAAATGAACCAAAAAATAAAGGGTCCCCCTCACATATAACTCCAACATTAAACTCCTGATCTAAGTATTCTTTGATTTTAACAATATTAAGATTGTAAGCTAATAGTCTTTCCTTAGGCGGTGCAAAGGGTATCTTCATCTCTAATTTAACTATACCATCAACCAAAAATGGCTTGATAATATCATGGGCAGATAATTTTCTATCTCCAAAATTGGGATAGACTAAAACATTTATGCACTTTAATACTTCCGTTGCTCGGATTGTTAATAATTTTGGGTCGCCGGGACCAACACCTATTCCATACAACACGCCAGCCATAGCTATTCCTTTGAATAAACCCACTGAACTACAGGCATATTTTGGTCCCATGCATGAAGCCCACCAATCTCTCTAAGACTGGACGATGAATATTTATATAGATCACCTCCAAATTTCTTATGCTTCTCAATCAATAGAAACTCGGTCTCCAGAGATACCCCATTTGCTACCAATTTACCGCTGTTAGTTAAATGGAGTATTGATTCCTCTATTATTTGTTCACCATTTACAGCAGAAAGCCCTCCTCCTATAAATATCCTATTTGGCAATGGCAAATTCGAAAATAATTCTGGGGCACTACCATGCAAAATATCGATATTTTGGATACCAAAATTTTTAATATTATTTTTAATATATGAGAGTCTCTTTTCATTTTTTTCTATTGCAAAAATTTTAGTGTTCTTATGAATTTTTGACCATTCAATTGACACAGATCCGGATCCGGATCCTATATCCCATAATACAGAGCCCTCAATTGGTTCTAGCTTAGAAATCGTAATCGATCTAATAGCACTTTTGGTCATTTGGCCATCATTTTCAAAAAATTTATCCTCTAGACCTGCATAATTTGGAAAATAAATTGATTTTTTATTGGCAATACATTCGACAAGAATTGAATTTATTTTTGCAAATTTTCTATTTTTGAAATTCTTTACTAAAGTTTTAGTTATTTTCTCGTCTGGATTACCAATATTTTCAAATATATGAATCTTACTTTCTGAGAATTTTCTCATCTTAAGATAATTAATGACAGCCTCTGGTGTTTTATCATCATTTGATAAGATGAATATTTTATTATTGGGCTGTATAAACTTAACTAGATTAGAAAAATCTCTTCCATGCAATGATACAACTTCTATATCCTGGACATTGTAACCTATCTTTGCGCAACATAATGATAAAGATGAGGAGTTTGGTAATATTTCAACTTCATTAATTTTATATCTTTTCATAACGATCGATCCAACTCCGAAGAAAAGTGGGTCACCAGTTGCTAGAATACATATTTTTGATGAGGCATATTTTACTAAATCATCAATATCTTGGGAGATATCCTTTGACCATTCTCTATATTTTGCAGTTTTATTTGGTATGCCCCGGATATGACGCTTGCCACCTATAATAATATCTGCATCTAGGATATATGATTGGGCTTTTTTTGAAAGACCATCAAAGCCATCAAAGCCAATCCCTATTAATCTAATTTTTTTCTTCATCACAATTCATAAGTGCAATAGAATTTATTGCCGCGCATGCCATTGCGCTACCTCCACGCCTACCTCTAATGGTTATATGCTCTATCCCAAATTTATTATTGATTAGTTCTTCTTTGGACTCTTCTGCCCCAACAAAACCAAGAGGCATACCAATTATAAGTTTTGGCCTAACTTCGCTTTGATTTAAGAATTCTAATGTTCTAAATAATGCGGTTGGGGCATTCCCAATGATAACTATTGAATTTGAAATATACTTTTTCCATAAATCAACAGAGGCCGCAGATCTCGTTATATTTTTCTCTTTAGCTATTCTTTCTACCTTTTTATTTTTTATAAAACATCTAATTTTATTGTTTGATAAATTCTTTACAATCACCCCGGCTTGAACCATTTTACTATCAACGAGGATATCAGATTGATTATTTATTGCATTTATACCTGATAATATTGCGTGTTTAGATACAATTAAATCTTTCAAAATTGATGTGTCCCCACATGCATGAATAATTCTAGTTACAAGTTTCTTGTATTGATCAGTAGAAGAACTGAAGTCAATTTCTGAGTCAATTATACGAAAGGATTCTTGATATATTTCTTCTGGATTTTTAATATAATTGTACATGATAATTTCATTTATCTTTAAGTGTTAACGGCCCAAGTGGATGATCTTTTTGGGGATATGGGTGATGATGATGGTGGTGGTGGTGGCTTTTATTGCTTCCTCCCTCAACATGGTGATGATGGCTTTCTTGTTTCAATCCCACTTCATCTTCGAATCCTAAAACTTGCTCTCTATATTTGCATAACTGACAGTTCATATTAATGTCCCCATCTATTACATCAATAATACGATTACAAAATGTTTCAACAACAAGAGGATGATCATTGAGATAGGAAGCTTTTATAAATTCAATATCATCATTATGCGAAGAGACTTGGTCAACAGAATTATATATCCTATCAACCAGGACTCCTGTGAACAAGAAATATGGAAAAACAATTATCTTCTTATACCCAAGCCTTGTAAGATTTTCAAGAGCTGGTTTCACTAATGGAAATGTAACCCCCGAATATGCTGTGTCGGCCCAACCAAAACCAATTCCTTCCCATAATAAACGAGTCAATTTTGTTACATTTGAATTCGCATCAGGGTCAGATGACCCCCTACCAACAACCAGTAGCATCATATTATACCTATCAACGTTTGATTTTGATAGCTGAATAGCCTCCTTGACTCTCTCTGATGCTGCTTTAATCATCAAATTATCTATACCCAATTCTCTACTATATTTTATATCAATACCCGGATTTTTTGCTATATATGCATTTAGGACTGATGGAATATCATTTTTTGCATGACCTGCAGCAAATAGCATTGCTGGAATTGCTATTATTTCAACTACACCTGAATCACGAAGTTTATCTATTGCTGCATTTATTATTGGTTC
>CEUZ01514245.1_pt1 | contig 15407 bp, 12 predicted proteins | sample 361511 | NCBI WGS metagenome assembly CEUZ01 (sample SAMEA2622822, study PRJEB7988) | marine metagenome | biome: marine biome (ENVO:00000447); feature: surface water layer (ENVO:00002042); material: "saline water (ENVO:00002010), including plankton (ENVO:xxxxxxxx)" | depth 5 m
GCTCCTCAAAACGGGAGCGTTTTTTATCTGATGTATCTTTTGCTCTTTGGACCAGAATTTCCGTTTTTTCGATCAAATTCATCATTGCTGCATGGTTTTGAGAAAATTGTTTTGATTGGGGATTTATTTTTGATTGAAATTGTGGCATTTTTAATCCTTTTGGTTATTGTATTATTATCTCTCTTCTACCAGCCTGTGGTGGATCCATGAGTGGACGAGAAAAATATTGGGTAATGAACATCTTTCCATTATTAAAAGCGTCTATCAACATGTTTTTTTATCATCAAATTTATTTTTTCACCTAATGTAGCTAATGAGACTATATCAAAATAATGAATGCGGTCGATAATATCCCATGAAGTCCAATTATTTAAATCTGTTTTTTTAGTCCAATCTTCCAGTTTCATGGAATTTAAAAATTCATTAATACCATCCTCATATTTCATTAAATCATTGATTACTTGAATCATATCAAGACAATATTATTTATGTTCATAAAGCATTTACCTCATTGGCAATTTTTTCCGTTACTGGTATTTTAAATTCGAGTAACTGTTGAGCATATGCCTTGCCCTGAGGATCAATATTTAAACTTGCCATACCACCACCACCAAGCGCATTCTTCAAAAGAAAGTTTAATCCATTGATTCCTGGAACATCCCAGCATTCTACCGTTCCTTTTAAGTTATGATTAAAATATTGAGCGATTGATTTGGATGTTAGTGCAGCTTGAATATAAGGAAGGTATTCTGGCTTCCTTGCGATTACACCAATGTTTGCATGATCTCCTTTATCTCCGCTACGGGCAAATGCGATTTTTATTAAAGATACTGATATGTTTGTATCCAAGATAGAATCCAAAACTTCTGAATGTTTATTTTCTTGTGGAGCTGTGTATCCGCCTGCGGTTGCAATATTGACCTTGAATGTTTTATTGTTAAGATTAATTTCAACGGATACTTGATCTTTTGGTAGTAAAAAAGAAAATAAATGAATAGATGGAGAGACACTAGGTCTGCCACCAAGATAATTCATAACACCTGGGGTCATTCCTGTTGCTGCTTGTGCCATTTCTCGGGATAATATTGTTAGTGCATTTTTTTCAGAGTGTGTTGCCATAAGTCTCAATACAATTTCTCTAGAATCATCACTGGAATTTCTGGGACCGTATATTGAATCGGTACCTAGAAGATCAAAAGATGTATACTTGTATGGTTCAAAACCATTTTCAACAAGAATCCGACTAGTTTTTTTTATGATTGCATTAGCAATCCGCTCACCTTTTTCCTTAGCCTGCATTCCACCAATAACCAGAGTTCCGGCAATACGGTAGCCATTCATATAAGTCGCCGAAACCTTGTATTGATCAGAAGGTGAACAACCTTTTGCCCCTTTTACCAAGACTTGATTATTACAAAGATCTTCAATAATTACATGAGTAAAATCACAAACAACATCGGGTAAAATATATTCAGTGGGGTTTCCAATCTCATATAAAAATTGTTCTGAAACCGTTCCAAAATTCACTAGTCCGCCGGTATTTTCCGGCTTGGAAACAATAAATTCACCATTAGGATAGACTTCAACAATGGGGAAACCCATGTTATCGAATCCTTCTACATCTTGCCAATCAGTAAAATTGCCTCCAGTGCACTGGGCACCGCATTCAATAATATGGCCGGCAAGACTACCGCTAGCAAGTAGATTATAATCACAATCAGTCCACTTAAACTCATGCATTAATGGCGCGAGGGTCAATGCACTATCAACACAACGGCCAGTAATTACAATATCAGCATCATTTTCAAGCGCAGTTACAATTCCTGGTGCTCCCAAATAAGCATTGATGCTAAGACATGTATCTGGAATCGGTTTATTGGTCTCCATTTCTGTAATACCTAATTCTTTAAATCGAGTTAATTCTTCAATCAGATTATCACCTTGAACAACTGCAATGTTTAAATCTATTCCTGCTTTTTCAGCTTCCTGAATTAATACAGATCTACATGAATGAAGATTAATCCCTCCTGCATTTGAGATCACTTTAATTTTCTTTTCTTTGATTTGTTTCAAGAGCGGTTTCATCTGTTTTACAAAATCAAAAGCATAACCCATTTCAGGGTTTTTCATTTTCGCCCCAGCCAGTATAGACATGGTAACTTCTGCCAGAAAATCAAAAACTAGATAATCTAGATTCCCTTTTTCTACAAGTTGTTTTGCAGCAGTAGATGTGTCACCCCAAAATGCAGAAGCACAACCAATTCTAATTTTTTTCTCGTTATTCATAATTCTAATCTTGGATTAATTCTCTTGAATCACTAAGGATTCTCCAAGATGGCGCATAATTGCAGTTGCAGAATCGATACTTTTTACTGTCTGCACACTTTTTCCTGCAGAGTAATATTGTTTCTTTTTTTGAATATTTTTTGAATTATTCTTTTTTGTCAAATATTTTAAACGTATAAATGAATTAAGATTTAAAATCATTCTAGCTCGGTGTTTAAATCTACTATTGAGCAATTTTTGAAAAAGCCATGAGTTCTCTTTTTGATAATTATTGGATTTAATAACTGAAATTGGGACACCGGTAAGCCTTGTAGTTGAAGCGATATCATTCTCGGATGCTTGAACGATTGCATCTTTATAATCTTCATGTGTGTTACATTCTGTGGTTGCAATAAACCTTGTCCCCATTTGAACTCCATCATAGCCAATTTTAATTGCTTTTAATAATTCATCTTTACTTCCAATTCCACCTGCACAAATAAGTGGAAGTCCTAGGTTATGAATTTCATCATACATGGTTTCCATAGAATCAGGACCTAAATGTCCTCCAGCTCGATTATTTACACAAATGAGTCCATCAACCCCGTAGTCTAGGCTTTTTTGTGCCCAGTGACGATTAGTTACATCATGGTAAACATAACCACCAACCTGATGAACTTTTTCGCATACCCAATCTGGTTTACCAAGAGATGTCACAAAAAATCGTATTCCTTCTTCAATTGCTATATCTATCCAGGCTGACATACGATCTAAATATTTTTTACTGCCTTTTTCGATGAGGGCATTAAACCCAATAGGTTTATCTGTAAGAGTCCGAATATATTTTATACCTTCTCTCAAATCATAGCCATGTACAAATGTCATGCTGACAGGCTGAACAATCGCTATTCCACCACCTTGAGAAGCAGCCGCTACAAGTTCAGGATTAGAGCAAGGATACATTGCACCACATATAATTGGGAATTCAACACCAGCATGCTTGGTTAAATGGTTGTTTATTTTTTCTGATTTATTAGCCATTATTAAAACTCTATAATAGAATAACCTATCAATTTATTATCCTTATTTTGATCTGAAACATTCAAATCAATCTTTAATAATTTTTTGTCATCCCTTTTATTGACATCTGTTACTGATCCACTGCAAGCAAGTATATCACCAATATTAGTAATAGATGAAAATTGTACACCATATTCTTTGATATTTATTTGATCAATATTATCTGTCAATGCCCGACCTAGATAACTCATGATTAGCATACCATGAGCAATCACATCGGGAAAACCAGATTGTTTTGCAAAATCTAAATCAATATGAATTGGATTATGATCACCAGAAGCTCCAGCGTATAGGGCAAGCGTTTTTCGGGAAATGGGTTTTATCATCAATTCAGGTATACTATCACCCACTTTTGCAAATTTATAGTTCCACTTAATCATGATTTTATCGAACTACTAATGTAGATAATGATTCTGCAACGATGAATTTGTCTTGATTAGTATATATAGATTCAAATTCTACAAACTGAAGGGCACCATTATTTTTGTCATACATATCTACAATTTGACTTTCCATGGTAATAATGTCTCCCGCATAAATCGGTTTATGATATTTATATAACTGACCAGCATGTAGAATCTTTCCAATGTCTATAGAAAGATCAGCAATATATTGGAATGGATTGTCTTGCTCATTTCCTACTGTTGTTAAAAAGGTTAGAGGTGCAAGCAGGGAAGGGTGACCTCTTTGTTTTGCGAATGATTCATCAAAATATACTGGATCTTTTTGTCCAGTAGCTATTGCAAAAAATCTAAGACGTTGTTTCTCCACATCAAAAGTTAAAGGAGGATATTTTTTATTAATTAATGATCGATCAAGCATTTATTAAATAATATTTAGAATGTTTTCCCTGATTCAGCCATTTCTTCTAAAAGTTTTGGAGGACTAAAACGTTCTCCATATTTTTCAGCCAATTCCTTAGTTCGATCTCTAAATGCGGTTACACCGTAGTCATTTACAAACTGAAGAGTTCCTCCTTTAAAAGCAGCAAAACCCCAACCAAAAATGCTACCAATATTTGCATCAGCAATTGAAGTTAATACACCTTCTTCATAGCATCGAATTGTTTCAACTACTTGAGCAAAATAAAACCGGTCCATCATCTCTTCCTTAGATAACTGATTTTTAGAAAGAGGGAAGTACTTCTCAATATCAGACCATAAATATTTTTTCCCTTTTTCTGGATATTCATAAAATCCACCAGACCCAGCACGACCAATTCTGTTAACAGTTTCTATCATTAAGTCAATTACAGGGTCCCATGGACCTTTTATGATTTCTTTTCCTTCAGCTTCTAAGTCTTTCCGAGTCTGTCCCCGAATATGAGCTGCAAGACTAATATTAATCTCATCAATAACTGCAAGAGGGCCGACAGGGTAACCTGCCTGTCTACCTGCGTCTTCAATAGCTTGAGCATTTTGACCTTCATATAGCATAGCCATTCCTTCACATGTATATCTTTCAAATACTCGTGATGTATAAAAGCCTCGACTGTCATTTACCACAATTGGGATTTTTCGAATTTTTCTTACATAATCGAAAGCCTTTGCAAGAGTTTCAGGACTAGTTTTTTCTCCTTTAATAATTTCTACTAGTTTCATTTTATGTACCGGTGAAAAAAAATGGATACCAATAAAACATTCAGGGTGTGATGATTTTTCTGCTAGACCAGTAATGGGGATTGTTGATGTATTTGATGCAAACACCCCAGCTTTGTCCATAAAACTCTCTGCCTGAACTGTTACTTTTCCTTTTAATTCTCTGTCTTCAAAAACTGCTTCGATAATTAAATCACACCCATCGAGCTTGGCATAATCATTTGTTGCTATAATCTTATTTAGTGTTTCTTCCATTTTTTGTTTGGTTACTATACCTCTTTTCATGCCTCCTTCTATTATAGATCGTATACGGCTTAATCCTTTATCGGCAATCTCTTGTGTTGCATCAGTCATAATTACTTCCATACCAGCAAGTGCAGTAACGTAAGTTATTCCATGCCCCATAAGACCAGATCCTAGTACACCAACTTTTGTTGTGGTAGTAAGTTCAATTTCAGATGGTCTGCTGGCACCTGAATTAATCTCATTCAATTGAAACCATAAAGCTTGCATCATGTTCTTGGATACTTTACCAGTTGCCAAAGAAACAAAAAATCGTGATTCCATTCTGCTAGCAGTGTCAAAATCCGCTACAGATCCCTCAGCTACAGCACGAAGGATGGCTTCTGGTGCGGGATAATTGCCTCTAGTAGTTTTCTTTAATATAATTGTTGCAACAGCTAATATTTTGGCAATTTTAGGATTTTGAGCATTACCTCCAGGGAATTTGAATCCTTTTTTATCCCATGGCTGTTTGCAGCCTTGATTATTTAAAATCCAATCACGCGCCTTATCCATCATTTCTTCATGTGATGAAGTGATTTTATCCATAAGCCCATTCTCAACAGCTCTTGCTACATTAATTTGTTTACCTTCCATTAATAGTGGGAGGGATGCTTCAATACCAATCAACCTTGGAAGGCGAGCAAGACCTCCACCCCCAGGTAGAATACCTAGACCAACCTCAGGGAACCCAAATTTTGCTTTTGGATTATCTAGTACAATTCTGTAATTACAACATAGAGCGAGTTCCATACCTCCACCTAATGCGGTACCATTAATTGCAGCTACTACAGGTCTATCAATTAATTCCAATCGACGCATGATGGCTTTACCTGCTTCAACCAATTCAAAGCAAGCCTTAGGATCTTCCTGTCTGTAAAGCATATCAAGATCCGCTCCTGCTAGAAAAGTTTTCTTTGCTGAAGTAATGATTACACCATTTAAGTTTTCTTCAGCTTCAAGTTTTCTAACATTATCTAAGAGCGATAAAGAATACTTTTCATTAATTACATTTGCCGAACGTCCCGGCATATCCATAATTAGAGTGACAATATTTTGGTCATCTTTTTCATATTTAAAGGCCATAATTATTTTCTATTTAAACTCTTCTAATTATTGGTGCTTTCGATCTGAGCTTCGAGTTTTTTCAATTCAGAAATGATCACTTTTATTTCTTTTTGTTGATCTTTTAATTGTTCAAGACGTTTTTTAATGCCTTTCAAAGCAACCTTTGCCTGTTTTTCGTGCTTGTGATCCACATCATAAAGATCTAAATATGTTTTTATATCGTTTAATGAAAAGCCAAGCTTTTTAGCCCTTTTTATGATAATCAGCCTAGCCCGGTCTTTATAGTTTAATATACGAATGTTACCTGCTCGCTTTGGTGCTATCAACCCCTTGGATTCATAGAACCTAATAGCTCTTTCTGTTAGATTTAGCTGTTTTGCTAGTTCTGGAACTGTAAATATATTTTCTACTTCCATAATGACGTTATAGTAATTTATATTACGATAACGTAAGTATGCAATAAATATATTATAAAGTATTATTAAAGGAAATTAGTAATGGCGAAAAATAGATTACTTATTTTGTCAAAGAGTCAAGCTCATAGAGAAAATTTTTCTGTAGATCTTGCTTTTCTTAGAATTAAAATTTTGTCTGCAGACGAATTAAAACAATACGCCCAAGAGATGGACCACCAACTATTTCTGTATGAAAATGATTAAAAAGGTTATTGACTGTAAAATTGGCTTTTATATGTTTGTTGAATTCATATCCAGCGTGAAGATCCAATATTGTATAGGGTTTAATATCACCAAAATAGATTCCTGATGACCACTTAAAACCATCTACATAGCGAGCATTCAATGAACAAGTAAATGGCCATCTTCGAGGGCTATACTTTAATTTCATTCCACCTTTATGCCTGGGAGCATTTATTGGATCAACAGAATTTGTGATTGGATTAAGAAATTCTGTCATGCCAAGATGAGAGTATGTAAGGTCTAATGACCATTCGAGGTTTAACATTGCTGTTAAACTTGCGTCTAGGCCCCACATATCCACTTCTCCATAATTGATATATCCTACAACTACAGGGGGAGTGTATCCTGGAATTGTATCCATAGCAGTTATTCCTTCAATTGCACCACGCCAGTGATTAAATGATTCGTCATAGTCTTCTTTATCGGTGATTATATTATTAGATATATTTTCAATTGTATTTATGATATTATCTCCATCATAATCTGTTTCAAGTACTGATTTCTGAATAACAATAGGTGTAATGAAAGTCACTGGACTGACAAAACTACTATAATGACTAGTATAAATATCGAGAGTCCCAAATAATAAATTGCTCAGTCTGCCCTTGTAACCAAATTCCCAAGACTTAACAATTTCAGGTTTAATTTCAGGTAGATCATTTACTGTTTGACCATAAAACCCTTCAATTTTTGGATCAGTTGAAGGGTAGAAGTAAATCGTATTGCTTGTATCTACTGGTTCATAATATCCTTCATATGGTCTATAATAGTATGGATTTCCCAAACTATCTCTTGGGAAAACATAACCACCATCAGCCCCTCTAGCATATACTTTAAATACAGAAACACGAGTAACAAAAATATCTAAGAATAACGCTTGATTAGTAGGAGTGTTAAAGGCTGTTGCCCAAGTTAGCCTAAAATTCTGATTCTCCTTTGGCTTATAAGCTAAACCAATTTTTGGTGAAAGCTGGAGCCCATCAGTTTTATCGAAATTAAAATTCCAATCAAACGGACTATATCCCTTTCCAGGCCCTTGATTATTGAATTGAACCATGTCTGTAAGACGGTCATGTATATCAAATCGAGTCGCCTGAATTAATTCCAATTTAGGATTCAATTTATAATTAATTTGATAATAAGCACCAAGTTCATTCACTGTATAACGATTATCTTCTGCTGCTTCATCAATTCCTTCATCAATATTCTCATCTATTTTCCCATCATTATCATTGTCTAGTTTATCTGAATAAACTAAAAACTTTTGTCCCCCAAGCCATTTGACTCCTGGTTCAACCATTTCACCTTGTTCATATTCACCACTTCCATTTGAATCGATATAATCTGGTATTCCATTACCATTTAGATCATCATAATCGTCACTATCACCATCATTATCCAGTCCATCGGCAATGGCACCTAGAACAGCATCATTTTCTGAAGAACTCAAGGGTGTTGAAAATTGTAACAAATCATCTGTATTCCATCTTGTATACCCTTCTCCATCATCATACCAAGTATTATCATTTTTATCATCAAATATATAGGGAGATCCAGATTCTCCATTCCCATTATTATCGCGCTTATCAGTATAATTTTTATCAGAAAGTATCGTTCCTCTTGTATCAGGCATAGTTAAGAAATAATCAAGACCCCACACAAAACGAATATCCCCATTCTTCCATTCATTTACATGTTGAAGTTGCGCACTGAATTTTTTTGATCGATCATAGATAATGCTTCCTGTAGCTAGGTTGCGGGTAGGCCTGTCTGATTTTCCGGAATAACTGGAATTCATGTATGTTTGGAAAAAGAGATTCTTCCATCTTAAGCGTCCTTGATAATAACGATATACCCATCCATCTGCCAGATATCGTGCAATTCCAGTTATATTGATATTTCGTGCCCATGCAAATCCATGAGATAGACTTAAAGTGAGATCAGAATTCGGTTCCCAATCCATGCGCAGATCATATCGATAATTTCGAACTTTGAATTCTGGGAAATCTTCAATCCCATCATCGTTTGCATCTCTGTAAATACTGCTAAGACCACCATAATTTATAACAAAATCCTTTTCATCAAATTCATCAACTCCATTTTCACCTGGGCTTGGTTGACCATCTCCATCCAAGTCATTATTTGAAAAAATATCCCATATTGGATGAGTTTCTCCGTCAATTATTTCGGTATTACCATTTAAATTTTCAAATGTTTCTCCATCCCAAACTCCATTTCCCTCTCCATAATCAGGTGGTATATCTCCCTCATCATCATAATCACCGTCATCATTTGCATCAATGGCAGGAATGCCATCCAAACCGAAATCCAATAAAATTTCTGTACCAAAAAAATCTGCATAATTTTCTGAAACATCGGCATCATACATACCATTCCCGTTGAGATCTGTAAAGGGTTCAAATGGTATATTATAGGCGTTTCCTAATTCATCTTTATATGGCCCCCAGTCATTATCATCATCCAAACCATTTGAACCCCAGCTATCATTATAAATACCATTATTATTTGTATCGAATACAATATTGCCATTAGAATCATAAGTATAATTTCCAAAACCATATTTATGATAAGGATCAACAACGCTCCATGTCGAATCAGGAGATGAGTAAACCGTAGTTGAAGGATCTAAATTTGAAAGATTCGTTGTGCTTCCAAATCGATCTAGCCAAGCACTCCCAAGCTCGTCAACTTCATCTACAAGTCCGTCATTATCATTATCCACACCATCTACCCAGGCTTCTTCTTCATCATCAATTCCTATATCAATTTGTTCATCAATATATCCATCTCCATCGTTATCTATCCCATCTGCATAGATATTTCCAAGTTTATCTTGTGTCACAAACCAGAGAACTCTGCCATTTTCTAAAGTATATCTATTAAAATCGTCATCGACTGCCTTATCTATCATATCTTGAGTTATAACTGGTGAACCATCTTCTCCACCAACGGTGGATATATAATCTCCCCAATAGTATCCAATCCAGGATTCATCCGCACCCTTTACATGATCAATCATCGCTTCAGTAAAAATTGGATTATTATCACTTTGAGGAGCTAGTCTGCCTCCCCGATCCAATCTATCATGCTTTAGATTTGGTCGTCCAATAAAAACTGGATCATGACCTTCAAATTCATCCTCATTAAAATGTGTCCAATCCTGACCTGCGAGGGCAACACCTGATATTTTTATTCCAATATTCCCAAACTTTTTTGCAGTTCTGAATGTCATTTTTTTTAATAGATCCGTATCAGTCTGGTTTAATAATCCCCCCTGAATATTTATACTAGTTCCAGTTGACTTAAGCGGAGAAGCTGTAACGATATTTAATACACCACTATGTGCATTAGGTCCATACAGCGCGGAAGCTGGACCAAGAACTACTTCTATCTGCTCCACGTCTTCGAAGGAAACAGGAATAACATTATATGCTGTTAATCTCAGGGATGGAACATTAGCCATACGACCATCTGTAAGAGTTAGTAACCGAGAATTAAAAGAAGAATTAAATCCTCTTGCTGTCATATTATAACTATCGATTCCAGATTGAGTAAAATCAATACCTTTTGTACCTTTAAGATAATCGCCAAGATTTGTATTACTCTCTCTTCTAATTTCTGTCTTAGAGATAACAGATATTGCTGCAGGTGCATCTTCTATTCGCTCCCTTCGTCTAGATGCAGTTACGACATAGGTTTCCATTTCAATTGCTTCTGGCTGTAGGCGAAGATTTATAGTTGTAATCTTTTCACCAAGAACAACTATTTTTTCTTTGTAAGCTTGGTAACCTATATAAGATGCTAGGATAGTATAGGTTCCAGGGGTAATCTTTTGGATTTGATATTTTCCCTTTGTGTCAGTAGCTGAGCCCAGTGTGGTACCCTCAAGGATAACATTCGCTCCTATCAGTGGTGAGTTATTGGATGAGTCTAGTACTTTACCATTAATCGTTCCATATTGAGCATGGAGCGAAGATATAAATATGAAAAGAAATGATAGATGCCATTTCATGATTTACCCCAAAAAACAAACAGCCTCGAAAAAACGAGGCTGTTTATTATAAAACAATTTATACTATTTTTTAATATAGATTATTTTAATAGCAACATTTTACCTTTTTGGATTCGACTATCGGATTTCACTTCATAGAAGTATACGCCGCTGGGTACTTTTTTCCCGTTATAGTCTCTGCCAAACCAGGTAATATCATAAGTACCTGCAGATAACTGACCATCATGAGTCACAGCTACTTCTTCACCCAGTATAGAGTAAATAGTTACTTTCACATCTGATATTTTTTCAGTGGAAAACCGAATCTTTGTTACCGGGTTAAATGGATTGGGATAATTCCCCTGTACCGTGAATTTATTTACAATTGGCACATCCTCATCTACATCTGCACTTGCAGTATATGTCCAATTTGTTCTAACTCGTTGGGTTGTGTTATCGGGGATACAGCTATTATCAACTTCAAAAACCATTCGACCAGTTTCATCTGTTGGGTTATAATCCCAGCCTGAATCATCTACACCACATGTATCATATGATACAGAATCACTGCATGTTGTTATAACGCCTGTGAGCGTCATAGGTGGACCTTTTTGAAAGATAGCTGCACATTGGTCAGCAGAAGCACCCGTACCTAAGCAACCATTATATTCATTAGCCAGTGCCTGCCCAACAGATGCGCCTATAGCAGCAGAATATGTTGCGTCAAGATAAATGAATGCTACTGAGTCAGCAGCAGCTGTTAAGGATCCTTGAAGATCTCCTGTTGTCTGTAAAGCTGTATTAAATACGGTACTAAAAACTTGATTAGCTTCTAGAAAATTGTAGGTAAAGAAATATCCTGTTGCCGCCAGAGGTTCATCTCCATTGAAAGGGACACCATCTCCACCGACGGGGTCAAACAGATACCCATTATTTACTGTAACTGTACCAGCTGAACTTGTATCACCATTAATAGGATTTATTTCGTATGAGTCTGGGTTGTTAGGGTCAATCGGATGCCCTTTCCCACCTAGAATTGGGGTGGAAAAATTATCATCACTGCCTGTCCAACCTAAATTATACCAGAGCGATGTATCAGGATGCACGTACGCTAAATATGCTTCCATATTGCCAATGGTTACTGTATCAGCAGGTGAAACTGGGACTCCGAGAAAATCATTTTTTTGACCATCATCATTCACTCCTAATCCGCTTGCGGTACCATCATGCGCTTCCCAGAAGATCTCTAAATTCATAGGTTGTGTATGAGCTGTATCTGCGTATTTGACAGTTACCATTCCCCAATTTTCCATATCAGTTCCAACACCATAGTCTACTCCATATTGACCACCCACAAGATCTGCTGCGCCAAACTGTGCAAATACGGATGAAAATGAAATGCCCCAACCCATAGAATAACTTAATGGATCATCTGGATGAGTAAAGCCTGGACTGCTAGTCCAAGTACCATCTTCAGATACTGCAGGTACAACTGAATAAGTAGAACAATTATCAGCTTCAGTGGTTGGATAAGTGCTGCCTTCATTTATGGTGAAGTTACCATCATCATTCAAATCCACATCTAATGCAACGCCTGCGAATGCTAGTAATTGCTCATTGACAAGTGGGACAAGTCTGGTCGTAACAGTATCACCGATAGAATATTCTAATAGAGTACGTGTGAATCCCTGACCAGCAGCAGCAGCAGCAGAACTCGGCCAAGATGCTGTAACCTTATATGTACTGTTCCTTGCACTATCTTCAGGGCTCTCCATTGCCCTGACTACATAAGTATATTCTACTATTGCACTATTACAGGTAACATTACCCTGTATACTCTGAGAGTAACAGAGAACGAATATAAAGCCGAATGGTATAAAAGTTTTTATCAATTTAAACATATGATTTTCCTTTGGTTATCTATGTTGAAAGGTGTATCTCTCACCTCATGCGGGTCGAAGATAAAACAACAGTTATTTTTTTCAAAGCCTTTTTCTTTTTAAGAGCTTTTATAATTTTGTTAATCTTTTTTCCTTATACTCCATCTACCCCAGAGGATCCAGAGACAATATAAAAAAAGAATACTACCAAAAAAGAAAACACCATTTAGTATTATAGCTTTGACTATTTGATTCATCGTAATTGATGACAAACGTTAATATTAATTAAATTCACATGCCAAATTAATCATTTTCCTCTTTTAAATCCTTACCAGAATACCTTATGATGAAAATTGCTGTACTGATTAAACAAGTACCTGGTTCAGAATCACCTCTCCCACTAAATAAGGATCAACTGTGGTTAGATGAAGCACAGGTAACCTACAGTATGAATCCCCCGGATAATTATGCCTTGGAAGAAGCGCTGCTTATAAAAGAAAAGATTGGGGAAGGAGAAGTGGTAGCGGTCAGTATGGGTCCAGAGCGGGTGGGAAAGGTTATCCGTGAAGGACTTGCCAAGGGAGCAGATCGAGGTATTCATTTGAAAGAAGATGGTCAGATCGAAACTGATCCTTTATCTATTGCAAAGAGTTTTGCATCTGTGTTAAAAGATGAGAATTTTAGTTTAGTCTTAAGTGGTTTACAGTCAGATGATACGGGGATGGGCCAGACAGGAATTCTGATTGGTGAACTGCTGGGAATGGCTACGGCAACACTGGTTGTGGAAACGGAAATATTGAATGAGCAGATTCGCGTTAAGCGTGAGCTTGAATCAGGTTGGTTCCAATGGGTGAATTTTCCCCTGCCGTCTTCCATCAGTATTCAATCGGGACTGAACACACCTCGTTATCCCTCGCTAAAAGGGATAATGGGTGCCAAGAAAAAAGAGATAAGGGTTATACCAGAAGCTGAGCATCAAATTGTTAAAAGGGCTCAAACCATTGAACAAGTTTTTGTACCCCAGACGACCAAAAAAACGGAAGTGATTGAAGGAAATTCGGATACGGCGGTCGCACGTATTATAGAAATTCTAAAATCCGATGTGAAAGTTTTATAAGCCATGGATATTTTAGTTGTTTTGGAAGATAATCACGGATCATTGCACCGTATGAGCAGGGAGGCTATTGCTGGAGCACAGAAAATTGGTGGGACAGTATCGGCGCTTGCTTTAGGTAAAAATGCTGATTCTATGGCTGGTGAATTGACTAATATTGATATTGAATATGTGATTACAGTAAAGCACGATCTGATATCTTCATATAATGCAGATGGATATACTGAAGTTGTTAAGCAAGTGATTGAATCTGAATCACCCAATATTATTATAGCGGGTCACACATACCAGACAAGAGATTTTATGCCCAGGGTAAGTGCCAAACTGGATATACCATTTATACCTGATATTGTGGCATTGAATAGCAATCGTTTTGTAAAACAGGTTTTGAATGCAAAATTGAATGCTACTATTTCTGCTTCCAAAGATATGTGTATCTTGAGTTTCCAATCCGCTGCATTTAGTGATGATGATTTATTGCCGGGTTCCTGTAATATTCAGCCCATGGAAATAAACCTGGATTCCTCTATAGTTCGTTCAATAACTGAAGAGCCTTTTCAGGAAGATGCAGGTGATGTTGATCTGGAGAACGCTGATTTTATTATTTCTGTAGGAAGAGGTATAGAAAAGGAAGAAAATATACCTATGGTTTTTGATCTGGCCAAAGCACTGGGAGCAGAAGTATCAGCCAGCAGACCGGTGGTTGATTCTGGTTGGATGGATTCTTTCCGTCAAGTAGGCAGCTCAGGACAAACAGTTGCACCTAAATTATATTTTTCCTTGGGCATTTCCGGCGCCATCCAGCACGTAGTGGGAATGAAAGGATCTAAGAATATCCTGGCTATTAATAAAGACTCTGAAGCACCCATCTTCGAAATTGCAGACTATGCGGTAATCGGCGATATCCTGGATATCATACCCAAGCTTCTTGAAGCACTCCAAGAATAAATTATAGGGCGAATGCACTCTATTATATTCTTTCCCGTTGAAAAATTAATATTAGCCAGCTTGATGCTGGCTGCTCTGGGCTCGTTCGGTTTTGAGATTGCCCGCCGGGTCGCAATAATTTCTAAGGGAACTAGGTCTTTGCCTCTAGACCGTTTCCTAGAACGGATTTATCGTGTTTTCATGGAAGTGATAATTCAGGAAAAAGTGATACGAGAACGTCCTTGGCCCGGATTAGCACACGCTTTCGTTTTTTGGGGTTTTCTAATATTTGGGCTTGTAACGATTGATCATTTTGCTATTGGGCTTCACAAACCAATCCTATCTGAAAAAGCTCATATAGCATATTCCTACATTGTAATCCCTTTTGCTGTACTGGTGATCATAGGTATACTTTTTCTGGCCTATCGCAGATTCATTACCCGCCCAAAAGTATTGGGTAAAATTTCCCCAACATCAGGGCTG
>CEUZ01290481.1_pt1 | contig 15388 bp, 13 predicted proteins | sample 361511 | NCBI WGS metagenome assembly CEUZ01 (sample SAMEA2622822, study PRJEB7988) | marine metagenome | biome: marine biome (ENVO:00000447); feature: surface water layer (ENVO:00002042); material: "saline water (ENVO:00002010), including plankton (ENVO:xxxxxxxx)" | depth 5 m
ATATTGGCATTAGCAAGATTGATAATGAAGGGCGATATCTATACGCTGATTTTAATAACCTCAGCATAATCTCTGTCTATTTCCCTTCTGGATCTAGTGGAGAACATCGTCAGAAAGAGAAATTTTTCTTCCTAAAGAAATTTTTTCCTTTGCTTAAAAAACTTGCTAAAAATGGTAAAGAAATCATTATTTGTGGCGACTGGAACATCGCTCATAAAGAAATAGACCTAAGGAACTGGCGATCTAATCAAAAGAATTCTGGATTTTTACCAGAAGAACGTGCATGGATGACCAAGGTCATAAATAAATTAAAATTTGTAGATGTATTCAGAAAAATTAATCAAGACCCAGACCAGTATACATTTTGGTCTAATCGTGGAAAAGCATGGGATAAGAATGTAGGTTGGCGTATTGACTATCAAATAAGTACAGCTAGTATTGCAAGTAAAGCAACAAAGTCCTCAATTTACAAATCAGAAAGATTCTCTGATCATGCTCCTCTTATTATTGACTACGACTACAAACTATGACTCCTAATGCTCTTTCAGAATGGCTACATGCATTTCGCATTTATAGTCATCCAAGGGTTCTGGGAATGATTACATTAGGTTTTTCTGCCGGCCTTCCTTTACTTTTAATCCTGGGAACTTTGTCATACTGGTTAAGAGAGTCAGGAGTTGATAGGTCAACTATAGGCTATTTTAGCTGGATTGGCCTGGCATATGGTTTCAAGTGGTTATGGTCTCCTCTAGTTGATCGTTTATCCTTACCACTATTAACTAAATTACTAGGTAGAAGGCGTGCATGGATGCTGCTATCACAAATAACCGTTACGATTGCATTAATTGGAATGGCATATACAGATCCAGCAGAAAACCTAATACAAATGGTATTTTTTTCTCTAGCTGTGGCTTTTGCATCAGCAACGCAAGATGTTGTACTTGATGCTTATAGAATAGAAGCAGTCTCACCAAGACTACAAGGAGCCATGGCAGCAACCTATCAGGCTGGCTATCGTATGGCTATGATACTGTCATCTGCCGGCGTCTTGTGGATAGCAGCAGCTTTTGATTCATCAGATACTACTTATGACTATTTGCCCTGGTGTATTGCGTATTTAGTAATGGCTGCATGTATGACAGTAGGTATAGTTACTACTCTCCTTATACGTGAACCAGAAGTTCCTGTTACCAGACTTATCTCAGAGAACGAGAATCATGCTAAAAAAATAATCTCACACTGGAACTTAAATAAACAACTGGCAGAATTATTAGCCTGGTTATATGGTGCAATAATTGCACCATTTCGTGATTTTGTTGTTAGGCATGGCCAACGTGCATTATTAATCCTTGCACTAATAGCTATTTACCGTATTTCAGATGTAGTTATGGGAATTATGAGTAACCCTTTTTATGTAGATATGGGGTATACAAAGAATGAAGTAGCTACTATAACTAAATTATATGGAGTAATTATGGCTATCGTAGGTGCAGCTATGGGAGGAATCCTAACAGCAAAGATAGGTATTATGCGAACACTGTTCCTGGGAGCGCTATTATCTGCTGTGACCAATTTACTATTTGCCTGGTTAACTGGACGTGGACATGATGTAACAGGATTAATTTTTACTATCTCCGCAGATAATCTCTCAGCCGGAATTGCTACTGCTGCCTTTATTGCATATCTTTCTGGTCTTACTAATTCAGCATACTCTGCCACACAGTATGCATTATTCAGCTCAGTAATGCTAATACTACCAAAGTTTATCGCTGGATTTAGCGGAGACTTTGTTAATACTTATGGTTATGCAAGTTTCTTTATTAGTACTGCACTGCTTGGCCTACCAGTATTGGCATTAGTATGGGCTGCAGGAGCTGAGAAATTTGATACTCCAGAAAAATGATATAAAGTAATTTCCAAAATAAATTCAGCAGGAGTTATTTCTGTTGTTCAAATCTATAAAATGCAAGCTCCCCAAATAAATTAGGCATAAAAGAGATCTGACGGCCTCCATTCATTATCCTACGTTCAAGAATACTTGCACCATGCTGATGGCAAAAGATCTCAAAATCTTTAAGTGTACATAGATGAATATTTGGCGTATCAAACCACTGATATGGTAGAGCCTCTGAAATAGGCATTAAACCAGATAAAATCTGTAGGCGATTCTTCCAATAACCAAAATTTGGAAACGACACAATACCTTCCTGGCTTACTCGCATCATTTCTTTTATTAGATTCTCTATATGCCTCACAGCTTGTAATGTTTGCGATAAAATAACGTAATCAAAGGCACCTGAACCAAAACTTGATAATCCTGACTCCAAATCATTCTGAATTACATTAATTCCATTGTTAAAACATGCCTGTACATTCTCATCATTAATTTCTACACCATAGCCATGGATATCCCTAGTTTCTCGCAAATAACGCAACAAAGATCCATCACCACAGCCCAAATCAAGTACCTTCGAGCCAGTTGTTACAAAATTAGCTATAGCAGCAAAATCTGGTCTAAATATAGGGGATGAAATAATTTTATTTTTCATTATTTTCAATAACTATGAAATATAATTTTATACTCTAATAACTTAAAGACAGTAGCTACATTGTGTAAATATCATTCCTATTTAGACAACGAATTCATTGTTTAAAAAATATCAGCAATTAGAATTTATATTCTAAACATGAATATTTTTCATATAAGACTTTACTAGCTCATGGTAATAATTATCTTCCATTAAAAAAGAATCGTGTCCATAGCTAGAAGTAATCTCAGCATAACTAACATTCAGTTCATTATCCAATAGAGCCTTTACAATTGCATGTGATCGCTCTGGAGAGAAACGCCAGTCTGTTGTAAAAGATAAAACTAGAAAATTAGATCTTGCAACACTAAAGGCCTCTCTAAGGTTTCCATTAAAATCGTGTGCAGGATCAAAATAATCTAGGGCCTTAGTCATTAATAAATAAGTATTAGCATCAAATTGGTCAGCGAACTTATCACCTTGATAACGCAAATATGATTCAATTTCAAACTCCACATCAAAACCAAATCCGAGAGGGCCATTACGTAATTCTCGACCAAATTTTTCAGCCATAGAGTGATCTGATAAATATGTTATATGCCCTAACATTCTCGCAAGCCGCAAACCTCGACGAGGAACTGTATTATGTGAATAATAATCTCCACCATAAAAATCTGGATCTGTAATTATTGCTTGGCGAGCAACATCATTGAATGCAATATTCTGCGCAGTTAGTTTAGCAGCAGAAGCAATGACCAACGCATGCCGAACCCTGTCAGGAAAATCAAGCGTCCATTGCAAAGCTTGCATTCCACCTAGACTACCTCCAGCAATAGCTGCAAATTCATGAATACCTAAGTAATCCGCAAGCTGAGCCTGAGTAGCGACCCAATCTTGTACTGTTACCATGGGAAAATCAGCACCATAAAGCTGCCCTGTTTCTCTATTAATACTGGCAGGACCAGTAGAACCATGACACCCCCCAAGGTTATTTACACCTATAACAAAAAATTTTCGTGTATCAATAGCCTTTCCAGGACCAATCATATTGTTCCACCAGCCAATGCTTTTAGAGTCATCATCGTGATAACCAGCTGCATGATGATTACTAGCAAGAGCATGACAAATTAACACAGCATTAGACTTGTTCTCGTTTAGCTCACCATAAGTTTCATATACCAATTCATAGCCATCGAGAATAGCGCCACTTTTTAGGTGTAATTTATTGTCAAATTCAACTTTCTCTGAAGTGACAATTCCAATTGAAGTTAGATCTTGCATTAAAATCTTTATAAGAATAAATTAAATTAAATACCAAAAACTGTAACTAGGTAAATTTCCTTTATTAAACATTAAATTAAATCTAAATTAAATATCTTTTATTTATTTACAAATAAATATTATATCTTTAAATTAGCTAACTATTCAGCTTCGTCAATAATGCACGAATACTCTTTGGGTTATCAGATTTAAGTATTTCCTCTGCAATATGGCGGATATCTGGTAAATAACTTCTTAATACTTGATTTTTTACTGTTAAAAGCTGAGTTGGGAACATAGAAAATTGACGTAACCCAAAACCCAACAATAATCGTGTACATGAAATGTCTCCTGCCATTTCTCCACAAACTTCTACAGGTATCTCAGCATAATTGGCACTCTGTATAATGTGCGCTATTAATCTCAATACTGCTGGATGCAGAGGATCATACAAATGTGCGACAGCATCATCTGTTCGATCTATAGCCAGCGTGTACTGAATTAAATCATTAGTTCCAATAGATAAAAAATCTAATTGTTTCATAAAAATATCGAGACTCAGTGCTGCGGCAGGAACTTCGATCATTCCTCCAATATTTATATCGCTATCAAATGGAATGCCCTCATCTAGAAGACTTTTCTTAGCACGATCAACCAATCTTAATGTTTGATTTATTTCAGGAACACTAGAAAGCATTGGTATTAATATACGTATATTGCCATAAAATGAAGCTCGTAAAATTGAACGGAGCTGTGTATGAAACATTTTTGGCTCAGCTAGGCTTAAACGAATAGCACGTAGCCCAAGTGCTGGATTAGCAGCGACACGTTTATTACTATCAAGGTTCTTATCAGCACCTAAATCAAATGTACGAATTGTTACTGGCAAACCAGACATTCTTTTTACAACAGTACAATAAGCTTCAAACTGCTCATCTTCACTAGGTAAATCATCTCGATTAAGAAAAAGAAATTCGCTACGAAACAAACCTATCCCGGTAGCACCATTCTCTTTTACTTGTTCAATATCCTGGGGCAGTTCAATATTAGCGTGTAAATCTATTGTCACTCCATCCAATGTTTTAGCAACAGTAGTCCTTATACGCTTTAGTTTCTTTTTCTCAAGTTCTAGTTGATTCTGACGTAATTGATATTCAGTAAATATCTGCTTATCTGGATTAACAATTACAACCCCCTGGTCCCCATCAATAATCAAAACATCATTGTTATGAATCAATTGACGTGCATTATGCAACGCTACGATAGATGGAATATTTAAGCTCTGTGCAACTATAGCCGTATGAGATGTTGAACCACCTAAATCAGTAATAAATGCAGTGAATCTATGTTTTTTATACTGAAGCACATCAGCTGGGCTTAAGTCATGAGCGACTAAAATACTATCACCAGTCCGTGTTATAGGGGGTGGAATATAACCTGGGTGTCCTAATAATGCCTTTAATACTCGTTCAGTCACTTGAATCACATCAGTTTTACGCTCTCTCAAATAAGAATCTTCAATCTCTTCAAACTGTATAAGCAATACATCTGTCTGTTGGGTAATAGCCCACTCAGCATTACATAAATTCTGAGTAATATAGGTTTTAGCTGCGGATAAAAGAGTTGGGTCATCAAGAATCATACGATGCAAATCAAGAAATGCACCAAACTCAGCTGAAGCAGGGCCCCCAATAACAGAAGCATGTAACAATTTCAGCTCCTCACGTACTGTGGCAAACGCAGCATCAAGACGTGATATTTCATTATTAACTTTATTTTTTGGCAGTATGTGATGCGCGACCTCCAAAGCAGCATGCGATGCAAGATAGGCATGTCCTATAGCAATGCCTCTAGAAACACCTGCACCATGCAGCACAAAACTCATTCATCTTCTCCAAAATAATTTTTAATTAAATTAATAATTGCTTGCATTGCCTCAGATTCATCGGGACCAATAGTTTCAATCTTTATTTTAGAGCCTTTATTTGCAGCCAACATCATTACCCCCATGATACTTTTTGCATTAACTCTATTCTTATTTCTAGACAACCATACTTCACTTTGAAACCCACTAGCCAACTGCGTTATCTTGGCAGACGCACGTGCATGAAGACCCAATTTATTAATAATCTCAATTTCCTTTATTTGCATTACTAGACCTAGCATCAATACGCATTACACCTTCCTTACCACCAGATAGCGCTTTCTCGACTAATGATCCAAGCGACTCATTACGGTAAGTCAACGCCCGTACCAACATTGATAAATTTACTCCTGACAGACACTCCACCCTACCCGGGTCAACTAATTCATTTGCTATATTGCATGGTGTAGCACCACAGATATCACTTAAAATCAATACTCCATCACCAGAATCTATCTTCTTTAATAATTCTAGTGCTTTAGGAAGAACAATATCTGGATCATCATGTATGGTAACGCCAAGATGTATTAAATTATCCGGCTCTTGTCCCATAACATGATGAGCACAATGTATTAAGCTATTTCCTAAATTTCCGTGAGAAATAATTAGAATTCCAATCATTTTTTACCCTAAGAATAAATCACAAATTTAAGATATTATATTGCATTATTATTAATCCCCCATAGATAGGTTAAGTATCCATTCTTCTAATAGAGAGGAAACATGTAATAGCTTTATAACTATCTATGGCTTACTTACTAAAAAATGACAGAATATTTTTTAAGATAATTTTAATAAATAACAACTGAATCACCAGATAATATAAGCAAGAATAGCAATCTTTTATCTAATATTATGTATCTTTTGTTCAATTGAATCTATCATCAATCCGGCTATATTGAAATCTGTCAGCTTTGAAATCTCTTGCATGCAAGTAGGGCTAGTGACATTAATTTCAGTTATATACTCACCTATAACATCTAGTCCCACTAGCATTAATCCCTGATTATGCAAATATGGACCCAAAGCTTTGGCTATTGCGTAATCACGATTAGTCAGGGGCTTAACTACACCAGAACCACCAGCTGCTAAATTAGCACGGGACTCTCCTGTTTCTGGTATACGTGCCAGCGCATAAGGTACCGGCTTACCATCTATCAATAAAATACGTTTATCCCCTTGTGAAATTTCAGGTATATAACGCTGCGCCATAATTGTTTTCGTTCCATAATTTGTAAGAGTATCAATAATCACATTAATATTATGATCTATCGTATTAACCCGGAATACACCGGCCCCACCCATTCCATCCAGTGGCTTTAAAATAATATCGCCGTATTCATCAAGGAATTGTCGTATTAGAACCTGCTGTTTTGTTACAAGAGTAGGTGCAATAAACTGTGGAAATTTTGCTATTGAAAGTTTCTCGTTGTGATTACGTATACCCTGTGGACTATTAATAACACATACACCCTGCCTTTCTGCTAACTCCAGCAAATATGTACTATATATATACTCTATGTTAACAGGTGGGTCTTTACGCATTAACACAGAATCATATTCTTGTAATGGAACCTCACCAATTTCTAAAATTTTATACCATTTACTATCGATATCTGTCTGTCCAGTTAGTTCAATAGAATATGAAATTCCAAAAACTTCACCATTCTTCCAGAATAAACCTTCCTGCTTAATGATAAACAACTGATAACCACGGGAAGCTGCTTCAACCATCATGGCAAAACTCGAATCTTTGTCAACTTTGATCGAGCTTAACTCATCTAGAATGAATGCAAATTTCAACATTAATTTTTAGCACTCTTGGATATTAAATCTGCAGAAGAATTTACACTTTGTTCTAACTCTAATGCTGCAGCCAAAAGAGATAACCTCGCTATAACACTATAAGCATAAAAACGGTTAGGAGCATAAGGTTGTCTATTTTTTTTATCTGGTAATAAACAAGTAGGCTCAAAAGATAATGGCACAAAATGCATACCAGGGGCATTTAAATTCTCATCCTTACCACGCTCAGTATGTACTCGATAAAACCCACCTACAACATACCGGTCAATCATATAGATAACAGGCTCCGCTACTGCTGCATCAATGCTTTCAAAAGTATATACCCCTTCTTGCACTAATACTTTAGTCACTGGTTGTCCCTCCTTTGCAACTGACATTTTATTCCGTTGCTTCCGGTTTAATGTTCGAATTTCCTCACTATTTTTGATAGTAATGACTCCCATTCCATATGTGCCTGCATCAGTCTTAACAATTACAAAAGGGTCTTCTTTAACACCATACTGCTGATATTTTTTCCTGATCTCTAGCAAAATCTTATCTACATTTTTTACTACACAATCCTCACCTTTCTTTTCATTAAAATTAATTTTTCCACAAGATGCAAAATAAGGATTAATTAACCATGGATCAATGCCAATTAAATTTGAAAATTCTTTTGCCACAAAATTATATTCCGTGAAAAAACTTGATTTTCTTCTTATTGCCCAACCTGCATGAATAGGTGGGATAACTGCTTGCTCCAAATTCTGGAGAATATCTGGTGCGCCAGTAGAAAGATCATTATTAAGTAGTACAGCACATGGATCAAAATCTTCTAGAACAAGACGATTTCCTTTTCGATGAATTGGTTCTAACATGATGCTTTCACCATTAGGCAGATCTATAGTTGAAACTTTAGAAATTTCTGGCAATAAAGTACCAATGCGAACATTCATTCCTGTATTACGTAAAATAGTCTGTAATACAGATACATTTTGTAAATAAAAAATATTGCGCGTATGGTTCTCTGGTATCAGTAATAAACTATGAGTATCAGGACATATTTTTTCTATTGCTATCATCATTGCCTGTACACATAATGACATAAAATCTAAATTGAGATTATTGAACCCACCAGGAAATAGATTGGTGTCTACTGGAGCTAGCTTAAAGCCACTATTACGCAAATCAACAGAACAATAAAATGGCACGACATGCTCCTGTAATTGGCCTCGTAACCAAAATTCGATTTCTGGCATAGAATCAAGAATACGCTTCTCAAGATCAAGAATTGCACCGCTTAATGCGGTAGTAAGATGAGGCACGGACATGAAAATAAAAATAGTACATAATAAAAATTATATTTTAACACTGCATATTATGTAATGCTGTAGTTGTGTGCCAAAACATTTCTATGAAATATTTAACTTAAATTTATTAGCGAACGAAGAATAGTGTTTCTTTTATAAAATTTTATTTATGTATAACACGCTACAATTTGTCCTTATTTTTCTTACTACTGCTGTATTAGCAGTTGTTGTATTTCGTCTTCTACGCCTGCCACCTATGCTAGGTTATTTACTTTCTGGCGTTATTATTGGCCCACATGCACTAGGATTGATTCCTGATGCAATAGAAACTCATCATTTAGCTGAATTCGGTGTCGTATTTTTAATGTTTAGCATTGGCTTGGAATTCAGTCTACCTAAGCTGGTTACTATGAAGAATATCGTATTTGGTTTTGGTGCAGCTCAGGTCTGTTCTAGCATAATCATAGTTATGATTGTAGCTTGGATAATAGGAATTGACTGGCGTGTAGGGCTTGCATTAGGTGGGGTTTTAGCTATGTCTTCTACAGCAATAGTTAGCAAAATGCTTGCAGAAAAATTAGAACTCAACTCTGGCCATGGCAGACAGATTATTGGCATTTTACTATTCCAAGATTTAGCCGTAGTCCTATTTCTTATTGTAATTCCAGCGCTTGCAAATACTATAGACAACAGCAATGCAGACCTTGGAATTACAATTATCGTTGCCCTTCTTAAAGCTGGAGTAGTACTTGGATTAATCTTATTTCTAGGTCAAAGAATGATGCGTCCTTGGTTCAATCTGGTAGCTCGGCAAAAATCCTCTGAATTATTTGTACTAAATGTGTTGCTTATAACCTTAGGGCTAGCATGGCTTACTGGTATTGCTGGTTTATCATTAGCCTTGGGAGCATTCCTTGCAGGAATGCTAATTTCTGAAACTGAATATCGTCATCAGGTTGAAGATGATATCAAACCATTCCGAGATATATTATTAGGCCTATTCTTTGTAACAATAGGCATGCTTCTTGATCTAGAATCAGTTTTACATAATTTTCTATGGGTATTACTACTACTCATAGCTTTAATTACAATAAAGTCTTCATTAATTGCTGGTCTTTCATACTTATTTAGATCTGATTCTGGAGTTGCAGTACGAACTGGTTTAGGTCTTGCCCAAGGCGGAGAATTTGGATTTGTTTTACTAGCCGAGGCTAATTCTTTAAGTATAGTTGATAACGTAACCATGCAACCAATACTAGCAGCAATAGTTTTATCTATGTTAATAGCACCCTTTATTATTGAGTATAGCGAAAATATGGCTAGGCGTTTCTCAGCTACTGAGTGGATGAATCGAGCCACACAACTTACGAATATAGCCGCACAAACTATAACTGAAGAGCAACATGTGATTCTATGCGGTTATGGACGTAGTGGACAAAATCTTGCCCGTTTATTTGAAAAAGAATCAGTCACTTTTATTGCTTTAGATCTTGATCCAGTACGTATTCGAGCTGCAGCTGCAGCTGGAGAATCAGTAGTTTATGGGGATGCAGCAAGATATGAGGTACTTATTGCTGCTGGACTAAAACGAGCCAAACTAATTGTAATAAGTTATAAAGATACCATTTCAGCCCTTAAGGTTCTAAGGCAAGTCCAGGCTATACGCCCAGAATTACCTGTTGTTGTAAGGACATTAGATGATTCAGATATTGATCTATTAAAAGAAGCAGGTGCAGCAGAAGTAGTTTCTGAAATTATGGAAGGAAGCATCATGCTGGCTTCCCATACATTTATGCATTTAGGTATGCCATTAAACCGTGTACTAAATCGCATGCGCGAAACAAGAGAACAACGTTACAACTTATTTCGTGGCTTTTATCATGGCACCTCTGACGAAATAAAAGATTCCAGTGAAAAAATGCAACTACGCTTACTCAATGTAATGATTACAGATGGATCAGCAGCTGCAGGAAAAAAATTAGGAGAATTAAATTTAGAAATTTTCTTAGTAGAAGTTCCTGCTATAAGAAGAAGAAATGTACGGGAATTATTACCAAATCAAGAAACTATATTAGAAACTGGAGATGTACTAGTATTACGTGGAACAAAAGAAAATCTAGCTACTGCTGAGATAAAATTATTACAAGGATAGATCTATTTACTGTCTAACCATAGTAAAATAAAGAACACATTATAATTAGAACCCAAAAAAATAAATTGCCAGAATAGAAAAATAATTTGTATTCTGACAATATAAATATGAAAGATTTTACAATTCATGAAGCTATAAACACATATATCAAAACACCAAATAATTAAAGCCACTCTTATAGCGACATACACACCTTGTTTTAACCACTATCGCTAGAGTATAATCATTAACTAGTTATCTGTATCGAAACGGAAAAGTACGCCTGATGGTTCAAGCATAATAGAGAGTAAGATATCCTAGAATCATTTAGGTAGAAATCAAACCAGACTTGATCTTTAAGGACCAATTGCTACATAGCCCATTCTGATGAATGCCAAGATAAATCGGCCACTGAAAGTATAAACGGGATAAACTACCGTAATCTCTCAGGTAAAAATAGCAGAGGGGTGAAGTCATATAGGTATGACTTCACCTTTTTTTTAAAATAACTGTAATGAAAACAACATCATTAAATCAAGTCCACCAGGACATGAATGCAAAAATGGTAGATTTTGGTGGTTGGAACATGCCCCTACACTACGGGTCCCAACTTGATGAACACCATAGCATCAGAAAAAATGCAGGTATGTTTGATGTTTCACATATGCTTTCGATTGATATTAAAGGCAATAATGCACGTAATTTCCTACGCCAATTAGTTGCCAATAATGTTGATAAACTAACTCAATCAGGTAAAGCAATATATACTTGCATGCTGAATCCAAAGGGTGGGGTAATAGATGACCTCATTATTTATTTTCTCTCTGAATCATGGTTCCGTATAGTTGTAAATGCAGGAACTTCAGAAAAAGACATATCTTGGATAGAGGCTCAGCGTGATAAATTTGATTCTGAATTAGAAATTATCTCACGTAGAGACCTTGCTATGATTGCAATACAAGGTCCAAATGCCCGTATAAAAGTCTGGCAAGCTATTCCAGGATCTCAAGCTGCTACTGAGAACCTAAAATCTTTTCAATCTATTATGTTTGAACAATATTTTATTGCACGTACTGGATATACTGGTGAAGATGGGTTTGAAATTATGCTGCCAGGGAATAATGCTAAGAATTTGTGGCACGCCCTCTATAAAGAAGGTGTTGCTCCTGCGGGACTTGGTGCACGTGACACTTTACGACTTGAAGCTGGTATGAATCTTTATGGGCAAGATATGGATGAAACTACTAGTCCACTGGAGTCAGGTTTAGCTTGGACTGTTGATTTAAAGAGTGATCGTGATTTTATTGGTAAAAAAGCGCTTATAGAAGCAAAAATAAAATATCAATTATTTGGCCTGCTGCTGTTAGAACGTGGTGTACTACGAGGGCACCAGAAAGTTGTAATACACCGAGATTCTAAAGGAAGTACAGGAGAAATTACTAGTGGTGGATTTTCACCAACTCTAAACTCATCTATTGCACTTGCAAGATTACCGATACCATTATCTATAGGTGACGAAGTTCAAGTACTAATCCGAGATAAAATATTACAAGCAAGAGTAGTAAAATATCCCTTTGTACGGAATGGAAAGAGCCTAATTTAAGCTAATTTATAAAATGACATTATTTCATATCGGAGCATAAACATGAACATTCCACCTCATCTAAAATACACAGAAACCCATGAGTGGGTAAAACTAGAAGAAGACGGCACTGCAACAACAGGAATTACAGTTCATGCCCAAGAGCTGCTTGGTGATATGGTGTTTGTAGAAACTCCGCAAGTAGGGTCGCACCTTAGACAGAAAGAAGAGTGTGCGGTTGTTGAATCAGTTAAAGCAGCAGCTGACGTATATGCTCCAATTTCTGGGGAAGTAATTAAAATAAATCCTGAGCTTGAATCAGCGCCAGAAAAAATAAATGAAGATGCTTATTCTGCATGGTTATATAAAATAAAACCATCTAATACAGAGGAATTTAATAGCCTTCTAGATTCAGGTGAATATCAAAAAACAATAGAAAATGAAAAGCATTAAAGAAACTTTAATGCATAATAAATACTAACTAGATAAGCCTAATATATCTTATTTTTTAGTATTCATAATTAATATTTATCAAATAAAATTTATTAAATTAAACTATGCCATATATCCCACATACAAAAGAAGATATAACAGCGATGCTTGCGAGCATAGGAGCAGACTCAATTGAAGACCTCTTTGATGAAATTCCACCTGATTTAAAGAATGGAAAATTAAAAGAAGTGCCCTCAGGAATGAATGAGATGGGGATCTCTAGGCTAATGTCAGAAAGGGCCGAAACAGATGGCTACTATCTTAACTTTATTGGCGCAGGTGCATATGAACATCACATTCCTGCTGCTGTATGGCAAATCGCAACAAGGGGTGAATTTTATTCCTCTTATACCCCATATCAAGCAGAAGCAAGCCAAGGAACACTACAGCTACTTTACGAATATCAAACTATGATGGCATCCCTTACTGGCATGAACGTATCAAATGCGAGTATGTACGATGGTGCTACTGCACTAGCCGAGGCTGTATTGATGGCTGTGCGTTCTCACAAAAATTCACGTAGAATATTAATGCCATCTACGATCCATCCTGTTTATCGTAAAGTAGTGAATACTATTGTAAGGAATCAAAATATTGAAATTATAGAAATTCCTTATTGTAAAAAAAATGGATATGTACTTCTAGAAAGCCTAGACCCTTTCGCTGAACAAGACATTGCAGCACTAATTATTCCTCAACCCAATTTTTTTGGAGTGCTAGAACAAGTTGATGCGCTAACTGATTGGGCACATAGCAACAATGCATGTGCTATTGGCGTAGTCAACCCATTAACCCTTGCAATGCTTACTCCTCCTGGAGAATGGGGTAATAAAGGCGCAGATATAGCAGTAGGTGAAGGCCAACCACTTGGAATCCCACTCTCTAATGGTGGGCCTTATTTTGGCTTTATGGCCTGTAAACAAAAACTAGTCAGACAAATGCCTGGGCGCATCATAGGCCGTACAACAGACTTAAATGGCAAGCCTGGATTTGTCTTAACGCTTCAAGCACGTGAACAACATATAAGAAGATCTAAAGCAACTTCTAATATCTGTACCAATCAGGGCCTAATGGTCACAGCAGCCACTATTTATATGGCATTAATTGGACCTACAGGACTGCGACGAATTGCTGAGCAGTCGCATTTAAATACAATGACTCTAGTAGAGCAATTAGAGGCTATAACAGGGGTGAGAAAAACCTTTAGTGGACCATTATTTTATGAGGCTGCTATAACGCTACCAATACCGACAGAGATTATATTAGAAAAACTTAAGGCACAGAAAATACTAGCAGGCTTAAATCTAAAAAAATATTATCCAGAACTAGGGGAAACTATATTACTGTGTGCAACTGAAACAAAAATACCAGCTGATCTAACTAAATTCACAGAGTGCCTAAGCCATATATTATCTAAACACAAAACATCTAACATTAAATCAGCGTAAACTTTATTCATTCTTAGTCACTATCACTTAAGGAGTAAATTATGGTTACATTTGCAGGCAATAGTATAAAAATAGAAGGAAATTTTCCACAAGTAGGAGCTAAAGCTCCAAGTTTTTTATTAGTAGATAAAGATTTAAATGATACGTCACTTCAAAATTTTTCTGGCAAAAAGAAAGTGCTCAATATTGTACCTAGTCTAGACACACCAGTCTGTGCAATTTCTACCAGAAAATTTAATGAAAAAGCTAGTAATTTAAGTAATACAGTTGTGCTAATAATTTCTGCTGACCTGCCCTTTGCAATGAATCGTTTCTGCACAACCGAAGGCCTAGATAAAGTAGTAGTGTTGTCTACTATGCGCGGCGCAAGTTTTAAGAGCGCATATGGTGTGGCCCTAAGTGATGGGCCCTTAGCTGGCCTTACTGCACGTGCTGTCATCATTCTGGATGAATCTGACAATGTGATTCATGCTGAACTAGTACCAAAAATAGAAAATGAACCTAATTATGATGCGGCTTTAGCTGTTTTAAAATAATCTTAGATAATACAAAAAATTTAACCATGCTAATATTTGAACATTCCCGTTCCGGAAGATGCAATTACTCTCAATCGCCAATTTCTGAGGGCGAAAAAGCTATAAGCATCCCACAAAGCCTCCTCCGAAAGGAACCTCCAATACTGCCAGAAGTTTCTGAAATGGATGCCATACGGCACTACACTAGGCTATCGCAGAAGAACTTTTCTATAGATACAGAGTTTTACCCACTAGGTTCTTGTACAATGAAATATAATCCACGGGCATGTAATTCATTGGCTATGCTACCTCAATTTCTTGCGCGACACCCGCTTGCACCAGAAGATACTGGGCAAGGCTATCTTGCATGTATGTACGAATTACAGGAGATCCTAAAAGATGTAACTGGCATG
>CEUZ01254727.1_pt1 | contig 15387 bp, 9 predicted proteins | sample 361511 | NCBI WGS metagenome assembly CEUZ01 (sample SAMEA2622822, study PRJEB7988) | marine metagenome | biome: marine biome (ENVO:00000447); feature: surface water layer (ENVO:00002042); material: "saline water (ENVO:00002010), including plankton (ENVO:xxxxxxxx)" | depth 5 m
GGAGATCTTAAGGAAAATGCTGAATACCATGCTGCTAGAGAAGAGCAAAGTTTAATTGTTTATAAAAAACAATTGATGCAGTCCCATGCGCCTTTTGAAATCATCGAGAATAGCCAGATCAAAACTGATGAGGCAGGATTTGGAAATAAAGTTACAATCCGTGAAGAAAATTCCGATGTTGACGAAGATTATTACCTATTAGGTCCCATTGAGTTTGAGTTAGATCTTTATCCAGATATTGCAACCTACCATTCACCTTTTGGTCAAGCCATAATTGGTAAAAAGATTGACGAACATTTTTCGCTTGAATTCCAAGATAAAGCGACGAAATTTACGATAATTGCCATTGAAAAAATTTCCGCGGACGAATAATATGATCTTTCCTGAATTATCAATCAAATCATATTATTACCAATTTTTGACTTAGCTCTGGAGGGAGGATTCCTTGAATTCTACTTTTCTAAAAAAAACGAAGTATTTTGATTGTTCTTACTAAGAATGTTCTTCAATCTGACAAATGACATGGAGGTGGGAGTTGTGGAAAAAGTAGACAGATGTTGAAATTCATATGAAATGTCTATCTTGTTCCCATCGTTGGGAAAGAAGGAAGCTCAATGAATATGCTTCTTTTCTCACTAAATGTCCTAATTGTGGTAGTCGATTCCCAATATTACGAGATGACCTAGTTATGGGTTTAATTAATTTTTTATCTAAAATATTTAAGAAGTAGAAAACCTGTTGAAAAATCCGTCATTATATAATGAAAAGAGCAAAAAAGATTTGCTTGAAGAATTGAAACTTGAATCCTTTAAGCGCCTTACATGCTCGTTCTACCGCTATGTCAGTATCGTTAATCTAAATAGCTTTCGTGATCTTTTATATGAAGAATGGTCTGCACTTAAAATATTTGGCCGTGTTTATGTTTCAAATGAAGGAATTAACGCTCAAATTTCTTGCCCACAGCACAATTGGAAGTCTTATAATGAAAAGCTGAATACTCATAGAGTACTTAAAGACATTCCCAAAAATTTTGCAGTTGAAGAGGGTAACTCATTCCACAAACTCGTTATAAAGGTAAAAGATGAAATTGTTGCTTATGGGCTAAATACAAATGAATATGATATGAATTTTGTTGGAAAACATTTAAGTCCACGTGAATTCAATTCAGCAATGAATCGTCCTAAATCAATTATTGTAGATATGAGAAATTACTATGAGAGTGAAGTGGGGAAATTTAAAGGGGCAATCGCCCCGAGTGTAGAAACTTCTAGAGAATTATTGCCAGAGATTAAACGGTTATTAAAGGGCAAAGAAGAAAGTGAAATACTAATGTATTGTACTGGTGGGGTTCGATGTGAAAAAGCAAGTTCCTTTTTCATTCATAATGGATTCAAGAATATAAATCAGTTAACTGGTGGAATTATTAATTATGGGCATCAAGTGAGAAATAACAATCTTGAATCTCAATTTATTGGAAAAAACTTTGTCTTTGATGCCCGTCTTGGTGAAAGAATAACCGACGATGTTATTAGTAATTGTCATCAATGTGGAGGTACCTCTGACAATCATATCGACTGCAATAATGATGCTTGTCACATATTATTTATTCAGTGTTACAAATGTAGTAAAAAGTACGACCAATGTTGTTCGATAGAATGTATGGAGTTTAATAGACTATCTGAAGATGAGAAGAGGACTCTAAGAAAAGACCCTGATCAGGTGGTATCCATGACACGGAATTCGACTAGTGGAAAACCTCGTTTAATTACTTAAATGTTCTTCTATTAAAATGAATCATTTCTATCTCAAGTACTTCTCTAATTTTATGCCTTTAAATCATGGAAGGATGGTTGGGTTCAGGCAAGTAATTATTATGTTATTTTTTGTAACTTTTTCAATAGTGAGTAGTCAAGATTGGGCAAATCTGAATAAGTATCGTGATCAAAACGAAAAATTAGGCGCACCTATTATTAATGAAAAAAGAGTTGTTTTTATTGGCGATTCCATCACTGAGAGTTGGTTGAACTTCCAACCAGAATTTTTCAATAAACCCTACTATATAAATCGCGGTATTAGTGGACAAACTACACCACAAATGCTTATCCGTTTTCGTTCGGATGTAATTCAACTAAAACCTTCTGTCGTATTAATATTGGCGGGAATTAATGATATTGCTGAAAATACAGGTCCCTCAAAAGTGCAAGATATTGCAGGCAATATTATTTCTATGGCTGAACTGGCCAGTAGTAACGGAATCAAAGCAATAATTTGCTCAATATTGCCAGCAAATGAGTTTTCATGGAATTCTAAAATCAACCCAGTATCTAAAGTGTCTTCTGTAAATAAAATTCTTAAGAGTTATGCAAATAAGAATGAATTAACTTTTTTAGACTATTTTGAATCAATGGTTGATGAAAATGATGGTCTTAAAAAAGAATATGGTACAGATTCAGTTCATCCAAATCTATCAGGTTATAAATTAATGGCAGTTTTAGCTGAACAAGCAATCAGATCAGCATTGGAGTTGAATTAAAGGTAGCTCTAATTCAAGTAAGTCACTTTTAATACAATTAACAATATAAATTATGGTGAATTGACCACAAGACAAAAAAATCCAAAACGAGATTTAAACTATTGCAATAAATGAGTTGGCTAACAAACCCAGAAAATCCAAAAGCGAGAAGGGTTGCGTTGATAATCTCCACTATTGGTTTAGTGGGTATGATTTTCATTAGACAGTATTGGCTGGCTATTGTTTTTACTATGTTTTTAGTGGCGGATTATTTTCAACATAGAACCAAGAAATAAAAGAGTGATTTCATGAAAAAAATATTTTTATTGGTAATAATAGTTTTAATCTTTTTTCATTCTTCAATCATAAAGGCTCAAGAAAAAAATATCATTGAAACGTCAGTTGCAATGATGGCCAAAATTGGTGCCTGTTGGTCTCCTACATTTTCTCCTGATGGACAAACCGTGGCTTTCATTTCAAATATGAACGGTGTTCCACAAATTTGGACTATTCCAAGAGCAGGAGGCTGGCCTACACTAGTAACTTCACTGGAAGACCCTATTAACAGTGTCAAATGGTCTCCTAATGGCAAATGGCTTTCTTTCTCAATGTCTCCTGGTGGTGGCATGAATCAACAGATATATATTGTTCGACCAGATGGTTCAGACGTAACACTTCTTACTGGTGGAGGGAATGAAACAAATCGTTTGGGTAATTGGACTTCTGATGGAAGGAAGCTAATGATGTCTTCTAATCGCCGATTACCAACCTCTATGGATGCTTATTTAATAGATATAGAAGACGTCAAATTAGAACTTATTTCAAAGAGTAAAGGTATAGGATCATTTTCTGATATAACTAATGATGGAGAATATGCCCTTCTAAACAGATTGGAAAGTCGTGGTAGTAATGATCTATTTCTTATTCAAACAAAAACCGGTCAAGAAAAAATCCTTACAGATCATAAAGGTCCCGGCACATTTTTTGGACAATTTTCTTCTAATGAAAGAGAGATCTATCTTGGCTTTAATAAGAATAGGGATCTTGTCGCTTTTGGTAAAATCAAGCTCAAAAAGCAAGATCAACCAGGACCAATTGAAGTTCTGCTTGAAAGAGCTGATGCTGAACTTGAGAGTTTCAAATTGAATAATGACGCCACATTGGCCGTATTAATATGGAATGTATACGGCCGAAATGAACTAAGCATTTATGATTTGGAAAAACATGAAGTCATAAAAAATAATATAAGTCTTCCTTCTGAAATTGTTAGAGGTATTGACTTTTCGAAAAATGGGAAATGGATAACATTAGAACTATCAGGAGCAACAACCCCGAGGGATATTTGGATTCTTAATACAGAAACTTATGAATTCAGACAACTCACCTTCAGTCCTCATGCAGGTGTTGATCTAAAAACATTGATTTCCCCAAAACTTGTAAGTTTCTCTGCTCACGATGGACTTAAGCTTACGGCATGGTTGTATCAGCCTAAATCATCAAGTTACAAGCCAGGCCCAGTTGTCCTTAGTTTCCATGGAGGTCCAGAAGGGCAAGAGCGACCTCGCTTTAGGAGCGACTACCAAGCTCTTTTGGCACAAGGAATCTCTATACTCGCACCAAATGTGAGAGGTTCTTCTGGCTTTGGTAAAAAATTTGTTAACCTGGATAATGGTGAATTACGATTTAATGGCATTAAAGATATCAAGTCATGTATCAAATATGTGATTAATAGTGAAATTGCTGATCCTCAACGCATTGGGATCATGGGAGGATCTTATGGTGGATATATGGTTATGGCCGGGCTTGCTTATTATCCAGATCTTATAAGTGTTGGGGCAAATCTTTTTGGAGTAGTGAATTTTGAAACCTTTTTTGCCAACACAGAACCTTGGATGGCAGCCATTTCGACAATCGAATATGGTGATCCTAAGACTGAGAAAGATCTTTTAAGAAGTCTTTCTCCAATTCATAAGGTTGATCAGGTACGAGCTCCTACTATTGTTTTGCATGGTGCAAATGATACTAATGTTCCGGTAGTTGAAGCGGAACAAGTAGTAGAAAATCTAAAAGAAAGAGATGTGCCTGTTGAATACATCCTTTTTCCTGATGAAGGACATGGTTTTAGAAAGACTATTAACCGGATTCGATCAACAACCTCAATAGTGAACTGGTTTGTTAAATATTTATGAGATTATAAAATGAAAGAAAAAAAATAATGAAAAAAACTGTTTTGATTCCTGTGACATTTCTTCTTGTCACTTTTTCTTTTGCCCAAACAAAAACAGTCACCTTCACTGCAAAGGAAGGTACATGGATGAGTGTGGATGTATCTCCTGATGGGAATACCATTGCCTTTGATTTATTGGGGCATATCTATCTTATGTCGACCCAAGGTGGAAAGGCAAAACCAATCACCGATGGTACTTCGTGGAATATGTTTCCTCGTTTCAGTCCTGATGGCAAAAAGATTTTATTGACTTCAGACCGAAGTGGTAGTGATGATTTGTGGGTGCATGACTTGGTTAGTGGGGAAATGCAAAATATCTCCGATATGGAACTCCCGGTACATCAAGGATCTTGGTCACAAGATGGGCGACATGTTTTTGGAACAGCATTGAATTTGAAGGTTCGTCATCCAGTTTACATGTTTAACCTTTATGGAAGTAAACAAGAGATTATTCCGCCGGGAACCCGTGCACCGGCCACACATTTTGAAATGCATCCTACAAATGGTCTAATCTACTTTGAGCATGGTGATGGTAACCTTTACAGTAGCGGCGATCGTATAAAGACTTTCAACACTCATACGGGTGTCGTGGAAATTTATATTGATAGGCCAGGTGGTGCGGCTAATCCATCCATATCTCCAAACGGCAAGAAACTGGCGTATATACACCGTGATGACCGGCAGACCGTTTTGGTGGTTCATGATTTAAATACAAGGGAAGAGAAAGTAATCAACCGAAGATTGGATTATGATCGTCAAGACAGCGGTAGCTTCTATGGATCATATCCGAACATGAGTTGGCATCCTGACGGCAACAAAATTTTTCTTTCATATGAAGGAGGTATTCACGCTGTTGATATTCACTCAGGTAAAGTTCGTAAAATTGAATTTGAAGCGTTTGTGGATCGTGAAATAAAGGAGACGATCCGTTTCAAAGTGGATGTTCCACAGGCTGAAGCTGTAACTCGTTCGCACCGTTGGTCTCAAGCAACACCTTCAGGGATCCTATTTGAATCCTTAGGAGACCTTTACATAAAGAAGGATTCGAAGGTTATAAATCTTACTAAATCCAAAGATCATGAGACCAACCCGGTCTATGATGCCAAATCGCAATTAATCTATTTCGCCTCCTGGAATGACAAGGAAATGGGAGCGGTTTATCAGATGAACATGAACGGTAAGAAACGCAAAAAATTGACTTCCGCAAAAAGTCAATATGGCTCTATTGCTGTATCAAATGAAGGCAGGATTGCATTTATACGTGGAGGAGGCTCTTTGATTAACGGGAATCATCTTGAAAATCAAACTGACTATGTGCTTGTATTGATGGAAAACGCGGAAAAGGAGACTGTTTTGACTGAAATAGAGTGGAGTCAGAACCGCTATGCCAAGCGTCCTCCTACAGTATTCTTTGGACTGGACGGACGTATCTACTTCTCTGAATATGTGGATGATGTATTAACTATCAAATCCATTACCACGGATGGTTTAGATGAAAAAGATATTTTCAAGTTTACCAACGCTACTCGGGCTGTGATATCACCGGATATGAAATGGATAGCCTTCCGAGAGTACCACCGCAGTTTCGTCACTCCTTTCGATTATATTGGACAAACAGTGACCATCAGTAACGCCGATGAAGAAGGATATACCCAGAGGGTAGACAAAAATGAAGATGGGGACTTCATGTCATGGTCAATTGATAGCCAAAACCTGTATTGGACCCGTGGAAAATATCACATTGAAAAGAAACTGAAGTCGATATTAGACCAAGAGAGCCAGACTAAAAAAACCGACATCTCTTTTACCTATTCAGTCAAACGCCCAAACACTGCAATAGCTCTGAAAAATGTCCGTGTTCTAACTATGAATAAAAAGAAAGAAATTCTAGAAAATGTAACTTTACTAATTAAGTCTGATGAGATAGTAGCAGTAGGTAAAAATATCAGCGTGCCAAATAATGCTAAGGTGTTTGAACTTGGTGGCAGAACGGTCATGCCAGGTATGTTCGATGCTCATGGTCATTATGGCAGCCCGATTTCAGCTCTCAACGTTATTGAGCAAAATCTTTACGGATTGCAAGCAAATCTAGCGTACGGGGTGACAACGATGTATGATGTATATGGCACAACTCAGAAGGATTTCTGGGTATCGGATATGCTTCAACATGGGGACATCACCGGACCCAGGATCTATTCTGTTGGAGACCCAATTTTTGTTACGAAGTATAGAACAAAAATGCACCGCCCTATTGAAAACCTGGAAGATGCTCTGGAACATGTTCAGTTCAATAAAGATCATGGCGCACCTGCAGTGAAAGATTATTCCAATCATACCCGCTCAGCAAGGCAGTACCTAGCGGAAGCCAGCCGTCAACTTGGAATCAACATTATCAGTGAATCTTTTGGGAATCCACAAATGAACCTTACACAGATTGTTGATGGTTTTACAGGATTAGAGCACACGATGGGCCTAGAGCCACTATATGAAGATGTAATTAACCTTTTGGCCCATTCTGAAATAGGTATAACACCAACTTTGGTCGTGGTATACAACGGACCTTCAGGCGAAACCTATTTCTACCAGTCAGAAAGACTATGGGAGGATGAAAAGCTATTAAATTTTTTCCGCATGGATGAGCTTATTCGTTTTCGGCGCCCCGGTTTTTTCTGGCCCGATGATCATTATTCAGCACAAATGGGAAAGACATTAAAAAAGCTTTATGAACGTGGCATTAAATTGCATATGGGTGCCCATGGTCAGATGATGGGTCTCGGTGCACACTGGGAAATGGAGCTGTTTACACATGGTGGGTTTTCCAATTATGATGCTATTGAAATAGCTACTATTAACGGATTCAAACATCATGGTCTTGATCACAAGCTGGGATCTATTGAGCCCGGAAAACTGGCGGATATTGTTATTATGACAAAGAACCCTATCGACAATATCCGGAATAGCAGATCTATCGAGTATGTTATTAAAAACGGAATCGTCTATAATGGAAAGAACGCGGCTCAGGTATTTCCCAAGCAAGTAGCGGTTCAAAAACTATACTTCAAAGAAGCTCAATAATCAGTACCATATAATCTTTAGATACTTCAAGATGTGAAGAGAAACATTTACTCAAAGACATCAATGGTTCGTTCTCAGTGGATCAATATATCATTAACCTTTTTCCTTCTTAACTCTGTTCAGTCTCAAAAGAAGAATGAAAATGAAGATGATAATATTATAAAAGATTTTGATTTGAATTACCTACTGTTCTTGCCAGAAAGCTATAATGCTGAGCCAAATGAAAAATGGCCATTTATCCTATTTCTTCATGGTATAGGCGAAAGAGGAAATAATCTCGAATTGTTAAAAATCCATGGTATTCCGAGAATTACAGGAAAGGACAAAAAATTCCCCTTTATTGCATTATCTCCTCAATGTCCTGTTGAGTATGATTGGAGAGATGAGGATATGCAGCAAGCGGTATTGGATTTGCTGATGAGAACTTTGAATGATTACAGAGTGGATGCTGAGCGTATCTATATCACAGGCTTAAGCATGGGTGGATATGGGACCTGGGGCATTGCGGCAAAAAGACCTGAACTGTTTGCCGCAGCTGTGCCCATATGCGGCGGCGGTGATCCTTCAACTGTAAGCTTACTTAAAGATTTGCCAATATGGGCTTTTCACGGTGCTAGGGATGAAACAGTACCGCCTGAAGAAACCGAACAAATGGTTGACGCACTTAAAAGAATTAACGGCAAAGTACGTTATTCATTGTATCCAAATGCTTTTCATGATTCATGGACAGAAACCTACGAGAATCCAGAACTTTACAATTGGTTACTTAAGCATAAGAGAACTGTTACTTTAATCAGATGAAATAATCTGTTTAAACTTAGATTGTTCTAGCTCAGTACTCATTGGGTACATTAGAATAGTGGATATTATTAAGATGCATCACATTGTATAATTATTAGAGGGGTTCATAAAAATGAAAACATTTAAATCTGTAATTATCGTTATGGTTTTGGTGAACCAGTCTTTTGCGCAGTTAGTAAGTCAGTCCACGCTTTCTGTAAAGGATATGGATTCTGATTTTAAAATGACCATGGAGCACTTGGCCTTGGGATCAAGGTGGATGGGTGTGCCTCCTAGGGACATAACTTGGTCACCTGAAGGGGAAAAAATATATTTTCGATGGAACATTCAGGTGGATGCCAAAGCCCTACCTGATAAAGATCCATGGTTTGTGGTTGATCGGTCAGCCACGAAGGTTGCGGAAGTCCCGGATAATGAAATATTTAATATTCCTTCCGATAACATTCAATATTCCGGTGATCGAAAAATAGCTGTCTGGTCTCGAGGTAGCACACTTTATCTCTGGAAGAAAGGGAAGGTGCAACCAGTGTATTCGACTAAATCAGAATTGGCTAATGTTCAAATTTCGTGGACCGGAGACAAAGTCTATTTCAGTACTGACATTTCAGAGGGAGACATAGGGAATCTTTGGGTTTATGAAGTTAGTTCAGGACATATCCGTCAATTGGTGAGAGCAGTTGAAGAAAAAGACCCTGAAGAGGTTACAGAAGCCGGTAATTGGATTATGGATGAAGAATTGGAACTTATTAAAATCGTGAATAAGAGAAAAAATGATGAGGAGACGAAAAAGTTCATAAGTAGAAACCAGGATCCTTTTAATGTTCTGGAATTACCGATTCAGAAAGGAACTCGTGCTTACAGTTTCAAGATGAGCCCGGATGGTAGATTTATTTCCTTTCAATGGATAAAGGATCCTTCGGATGATCACAGAACACAATTCATGGAATTTGTGAACAAAGATGGATATGCTACTATGAAGGAAGCACGACCAAAGGTCGGCGAACCGCTTCCTTCTCATAAAATGGGGGTTATCCCTTACAGCCCAGACATTGACGAGGAAGACTTGGAGATTATCTGGGTTGATGATGGACAAGAAAAGGAAACGGTCATGCACGGTCCCTACTGGAATCCCAAGGGAACTGCGGCGGTCGTTCAGATACTTTCCATGGATCATAAGGACAGGTGGATTTCACTACTAGATATTGAATCAGGGAAAACAGAGGTTATCAATCATCAGCATGAAAATGCGTGGATCGGAGGACCTTTGGTAGAAGGTCGATGGCGGGCAGGTTATCTTCAATGGCTTCCGGACGGTAAGTCATTCGGGTTCTTTTCTACAGCAACTGGTTGGAGCATGCTTTACACTGCAACAGTCAAGGGGAAGGTGACGCAGATGACTAACGGCGAATGGGAAGTACGCGATGCTTATCTATCTCCTGATGGTAAGACGTGGTATTTGACCACAAGTAAGGAACACCCAGGTGAAGAACAGTTTTATCATCTGCCAGTCAAAGGAGGAAAACTTAAGAGAATAACTCGCGAGGAGGGAAAACATGCAGTAACACCATCACCGGATGGTAGTATGCTAGCGCTCAGATCTGAAAGCACGAAACTTTTGCCTGATCTCTATCTTCAAGAGAATAAGAAAGGTGCATCATCAAATCGGGTAACTAAATCGGGTTCTGACGAGTTCTTTCGTTATGATTGGTTGGACAGTGAGATCATCTCATATCCTGATGCCGCCGGTGAAGAAACCTGGGCTGAAATATGGGAAAAGCCTGATAAACCAAATGGTGCGGCGGTGATTTACGCTCATGGGTGTGGTGAATGTGCGCAAGCAGTAGATAAAGGGTGGAGCAGGATAGGCGCAAGGCTGTATGCTAATTATGTTGTTCAGAAAGGATATGTAGCGGCTTCTGTTGATTACAGAGGTAGTTCCGGTTACGGACATAAGAACAGGACATACGCTTACCGACAGATGGGTATATCCGATGTTGATAGCGCACTGCCGTTGCTCGACATTCTTGCTGAAAATTATTCTGTTAATAAAAACCGTATTGGAATTTATGGGGGTTCTTACGGCGGATTCTTCACACTAATGTCATTATTTCGACATCCCGGGAAATATGCAGCAGGTGTATCAATATACCCTGTTACTGATTGGGCGCATTATAATCAGGGTTATACAAGTAGAATTCTTAACGGGAGCCCGACAAATGATCCTGAAGCTTACAGGCGCTCAAGTCCTGTTTATTATGCTGAAGGGTTAAGGGACGCATTGCAAATCCAGCATGGCCTTGTTGATGGTAACGTCCAAATACAAGATTCCTTTCGTTTAACGCAAATCTTGATGGAGAAAAAGAAGAAATTTGATCTTGTAGTTTATCCTATGGAAGATCATGGTTGGGATGAAATACCTTCGCGTAGAGACAGCTATGAAAGGATGATGGACTGGTTTAATAGGTATCTGTTAAAAGAGTAATTCTGGTTAGAGTCGGCCTTAGCATATTTTTCTGGTTGAAAAAAACTTTACCACTAATTTTTCTGGAACTCTGGTTCGCAATGTTCTCAACATTCTGCTTTAGAAATTTGATTGTTTCGAAATAAAGACTTATTGTCTAGAACAAAAGAAGATACAGTATACTTAGGCCACACGAATGAAGTACAGACTATGGTAAAGTAGGTCTCATTTTGGTGACTATTGCTCGAAAACTACTTATGGCTTTAACAAGGAGGTTCTCATGAATCTTAAACTCGTGTTTCGTATCTATTTCGGTTTCGGTGCATTATTTGGCGTGATGATGCTTTTTGCGCCGGAAGACATTATGGAGAGTTACGGCATCGCTCTTACGGACGAAGCTGCACTTATGATGCAGTTTATGATGATTGCCTATACATCACTACTGATCGTTACGTGGATGCTGCCTGCATGGCTCGGTGACGATCTTTCTAAAGCAGGAACAGCCTATATGGTCATAGCACTGTTGCCGGTGGCCATGAATATTTTTCATGTTGTGACCGGTGCGCTGCCTACATCAACATCGCAAATTGTTGAGACGTTGATTTGGATTGTATTTGCCGGGCTGTTTTATTTCTATAGCAAGAAAACCGCATGAGAGTCTTTTCTCTGTAAAGTAGTAGAGAAGAAACCGTTCATTTGCACTCTGTGGGGCTCAGGTAGTGGAGCGTGTTATGAAAAGCGCCGTTGAAGTCTTCAACGACTGGACTATCAATGGGAAGGATGAGGGAATGGAGGAGGCTCACTCCTCTTCAGTAATGGCAATGCTGGATTTCGCACTGAATGGACAGAAGGAGCCGTTTTCATTTATTGATGCCGGATGTGGAACTGGGTGGACAGTCCGTCGTATGCTATCTCATCCACTTTGTCATTCCGCCACGGGTATCGATGGCGCTGATGGGATGATCGAAAAAGCAAGGTCGAAAGATCCAGTTGGAAAGTATTTCCTTGCGGATCTTCTTCAATGGATTCCTAATGATCCGGTTGATATAGTGCACTCAATGGAGGTTTTTTACTATCTGGCTGAACCGCAATCTTTGATTCGGCATGTGGTGGAAAACTGGCTTAAGTCGGAAGGGAGGCTTATTATCGGGGTCGATTTTTACAGAGAAAATAAGCCGAGTCACAGTTGGGTGACAGATTGCGGAATCTCAGTGATGACCATGCTGTCTGAAAATGACTGGTGGGACGCGTTCAGCGCAGTTGGATTAGAAAATGTTCAATCGTGGCGTCACGGTGCAAAGGGAGATTGGGCGGGTACTCTGATTGTAACAGGTATCAAAGGTTAGTTGACCTAAAAATAGATTCTTTCAATAACAAAAGGAGATAGATGATGGATATTTTAATTGTAGTTCATATCAAAACGAATTTCGATAAATGGAAAGAAGTTTTTGACTCAGATCCCGGTGGCAGGGTCAACTTTGTGGATGAAAGCCGTACACGTTTAGGAAAAGTGAATGATCAGACCGCCATGGTTCAACTTTTTGATGTGGATATGGAACAAATGGGGAAGGCAATGAATGATCCCAATTCTCCTGCCGCACCTCTGATTGCTGAACATGTTGTTCGCCACGATGTTTACAAAGTTGAATCGATGGCACCACCAGCCGAATAGCCCCCGACCAAAGCTTCGGATCTGACTCTTCTTTGGTGGAAGGGGAGTAGCGGTTTATTCAGCGGTAAAGGAGTGAAAAGAGACCTACTTTAGAAGTAGCATTTTTCTCACCGCCGTAAATGAAGAACTTTTCATTCGCAGCAGAAATGTGCCCGATCCCAGTGGTCGGCCTGATTCATCTCTTCCATTCCAGATAACTGAGTGTAACCCCGGTGCCTGCTCTCCATCTACAAGTTTTCTTATTGACCTTCCCATGAGATCGTAGACGGTAATCTCCACATGAGATCGCTTCGGCAGATCATAGCCAATAAGGGTGACAGAATTGAAAGGATTCGGGAAGTTCTGACGCAGCGCAAAGCTGATTGGGATAGGTGTGTCGAAAAGTGATGTTGTTCCGCTGGAGATGATCTCACCCGAACTACGGTAAAAACTGTAGCTTAGCCCAAGTTTGAAGATCGCCGACTTCTCTAAAGAGAAGGTGAGTTCTTTCACTTTATGCGCGGTTTCCTTATCGAAGAGAGCGAAGTTGATGATCCGGTTCCCGGCGTTACTTTCCCGGGACAAAAAGATTCCTTTTTCTGAAATCTCTTCGTTAAGGAGGCGAACAGGAGGACCTTGAGACTGGATCTCTACCTTTCCTGATTTTGTGCCTATGGGAAGGGAAATTGAAATGTGGTCACTGGATATTTCCAGAATCGGTGACGGTCCTTGCTGGATCAACTGTATGGAAGTGGTATCGGAGGATTCACTGGACCACCGCCACATCCGGGCAAAGACGAGGGCATCCCGAAGATCGGTAACACCATCTGGATTCAGGATGTAGTAGGGTGGTTCTCCAGTTACCGGTGCAAAATCGACATCGGGCCACGCCGCTGCAAAACTGTCAATATCGCTAAGCTCTATCTGAAGATTATCATTATAGTCACCTAGCATTCGTGTGTGGAACCGAACTACGATAGATTCGGTGACAAGCTGCCGAGTGTCTGTGACATCGGTGAGAGTAAAGATTACCGAATCTAGGCTGGCAAAAGGCGGAAGTGTGGTGATAGAGAGGGTGTCTCCCCTCAACTTCGACTTATAGTATACTGTATCAGCAAGGAGAGCAGAAGCGGAAACTTCCACGGAGGCCACATCCTCAGAGAAGATTATATCTACGTTGCCGGTGTCGCTGAGCAGAATCCGGTCTTCGCTCTGTGACTTAAAAGAGGGCGGCGTCAGATCGATCGTAATTCCATCACTTTCTTTAATAATGACATTCCCCGCCACATCGGTAGTCCTGACCGCTATGGTGTAGGTTCTGGCATCTTCCATTTCAAGACCCATGATGAACTTGGTGGAGTCCGTCATGGGCGATTCCCATTCGTTTATGGGGGTGTTTTGAGAATCAAGGACAGCCACTTCGTAGGTTGCGATGCCACTAAGTGAATCGGAAAATCCATACCAGTAGGCAACAAGACTTGTATTGAAATTGATCCAGTCCCTATCCGACCAGTCCCCAATGATAAAATGATAAGCGGTGATATCGATCACTTCTCCCGTTGTCGGGGCTGTCAGATCTATGGTCACCCCGTTGCTGGTGGATGAAGATGAGGAATTGCCGGCGGAATCGGTGGCGAAAAGTGAAAAATAGTAGGTGGAATCTTCCTGAAGATTTAATTGCTCGACGGTTAGGGAATCCTGTCTGTTTACTGTGGTCGGTTTAACAACGTTCGTATCTCCAGATGAAGTTCCGAGACTGTAGGTGAGGGAGGCGATACCGCTTGCGACACCGCTACTTGTCACATCCGTAAAGCCGCTCCAGTTCGCACGGAATTCTGTAGCGGAATTCAAGAAGGTTCGGTCAGTCCCCTGTGTTGTCGATCCATCGAAGACTGTCCCAGTCGCCGGTGACGTCAGGTCAATGGTTATTCCGTCAGAGGTGGAGGTGTCGGACTTGGCAGTGATGTCGGTTCCGCGCGTGCTGAGGTAGTAGGTAAAACCTTCAATCAGGTTGAGTCCGGTAAGGGTGACTGACGTATCTACAACAGCCATCCAGTCCACAGTGTTACCCAGGTCGGAAAGGCTCGTTCCTACTGCAACCTGATAACTGACTGCGCCGTTGTCTTGAAAAGCGTCCCAGTTGAAAGTGACGCTGGAGCGGTCACTCCACCAGTCCACATCTTCCGTACCGGGTACACCGTCCCTAATTGCCCCGGCCACAGGTCTCGAGAAGGGTGTTGCTGACACTTCTTGTGAAAAGTCGCTAATATTGCCGAGGACGTCTTCCACTCTTATGCGGTAATAATATTTAACATCATTGGCAAGAGTGGATATGATTGCTGACACCTCCAATATGGTTGCGATGGTATCAACAGGCGTGGTTGGAGCGGTGGCCTCTCCTCCGTAGACAATATAACGTGCAAAGTCAGTCTCCGAGTTGGCATTCCATGTCAGTGTAATGTTTGAGTTTCCTGCAATAGCGGAGAGACCCGTGGGAGCAGCGGGAACAACGCCATCTATGAGAATGGTACGATCCGCTTCAAGATTGGCCTGGGGAACAAAATTGATCATGGCGTTACCGGCGGTATCCTGAATCGTGGGAGAACCTCCAGTGGCGCCCATGTTGATTGAGTTGACGGAAAGGGCAGCCGTTTCATCGC
>CEUZ01283008.1_pt1 | contig 15379 bp, 10 predicted proteins | sample 361511 | NCBI WGS metagenome assembly CEUZ01 (sample SAMEA2622822, study PRJEB7988) | marine metagenome | biome: marine biome (ENVO:00000447); feature: surface water layer (ENVO:00002042); material: "saline water (ENVO:00002010), including plankton (ENVO:xxxxxxxx)" | depth 5 m
TGACTCCTCCCCTATGTGCAGCGAGAAGTTTTTCTTTTAATCCACCAATTTGGAGCACTTCGCCTCTGAGTGTAATTTCTCCAGTCATTGCTACATCTTTTCTCACTGGAATCTGAGTCAGTGATGATATAATTGCGGTACACATTCCAACCCCTGCACTTGGACCATCTTTTGGTGTTGCACCTTCCGGAACATGAACATGTATATCATTTTCCTTATAGAAACCTTCATCCAGTTTTAGCAGGTTAGCCCTACTTCTAACATAAGTCATTGCCGCCTGAATAGATTCAGTCATGACGTCACCTAATTTACCAGTATGGATAAGTTTACCCTTTCCCTTAACAACAGCCGATTCAATAGTCAGAATCTCACCTCCGACTCTTGTCCATGCCAAACCATTAACTTGGCCAATTTGGTTATCTTTTGAAATTGATTCGTAGTTATATTTATGGACGCCCAAATATTTTGCAACATTCTTACTTGAAACTCTTTTTTTAATTTTTGAAGGTTTGGTTATGATCAATTTAAGGGACTTTCTACATATTTTAGAAATCATTCTCTCTAAACTTCTAACACCAGCCTCTCTGGTATATCTTTGAATGATTTCAGTTAATGCCGATCGAGATATGCTTAACTCATTAACCTTTAATCCAGTTTCATTGAATTGTTTAGGAACAAGATACTTTTTAGCTATGTTTAATTTTTCGTCTTCCGTGTATCCTGATAACTGAATAACTTCCATCCTATCAAGGAGTGGTGCAGGTATATCCAAGGTATTTGCAGTACAAACAAACATTATATTTGATAAGTCATAATCAACCTCAAGATAATGATCAGAGAAAGAATGATTCTGCTCTGGATCAAGCACCTCAAGAAGAGCCGACGATGGATCACCTCTGAAATCCATAGTCATTTTATCTATTTCGTCTAATAGAAAAAGTGGATTATTCGTTTTTACCTTTGATAAACTTTGTATTATTTTTCCTGGCATTGAGCCAATGTATGTTCTTCGGTGACCTCTTATTTCGGCTTCATCTCTTACGCCACCGAGTGACATTCGAATATACTTTCTATTGGTAGCTCTAGCAATACTTTTACCTAAAGAAGTTTTTCCTACACCTGGAGGTCCTACAAGGCATAAAATTGGACCTTTTGGTTTTTTTACCCTTTTTTGGATTGCCAGATACTCTGTTATTCGCTCTTTTACCTCAGCAAGGCCGTAGTGATCCTCATCGAGGATATTCATTGCTTTGGAAATATCAGCTGATATTCTATTGCTCTTTTTCCATGGAAGATTTATTAGCCAGTCTAAGTAATTTCTTGAGACAGTTGCCTCGGCTGACATAGGTGACATCAGTTTTAATTTTGATAATTCTGAGTTTGCCTTCTCATTGGCCTCTTTTGTCATTGATGATTTTTTTATATCATTTTCTAGCTTCGAGAAATCATCTTTAGAGGAGCCTGAACCACCATCAAGCTCATTTTGAATAGCTTTCATTTGCTCATTCAAATAATACTCTCTCTGGCTTTTTTCCATTTGAGATTTAACTTTAGATCTAACTTGCTTTTCAACCTCAAGAACATCTATCTCGCCCTGCAAAACTTCTAATATAAACTCTGACTTTAATTTCAGATTAGCTATTTCCAAAATTTCTTGCTTAATATTTATTTTTACCTGAACATGAGCAGCGATCGTATAGCAGAGCTTTTCATTATCCTCAATATTTGAGACTGTATTTAGTATCTCTGTTGGTATTTTTTTATTTAACTTTATGTATTGCTCAAACTGAGAAATTAGAGCTCTTGAAAGGATATCTAGTTCACGCTCATTAGAATTATTTTCAATAGATCTTTCAGGAATTACGTAGAAGCAGTTTTCATCACTGATTTCTTTGATTTTTACTCTTTTAATACCTTCAACTAAGACCTTCACAGTCCCGTCAGGTAATTTTAGTAATTGAAGAATCTTTGCGACTGTTCCTACTTTATATAAGTCATCAATAGTTGGATCATCTTGATCTGCCCTCTTTTGCGCGATCAAAATTATTTCTTTTGATGATTCCATTGCAATATTCAAAGCAGTTATAGATTTCTCTCTTCCAACAAAGAGTGGAATGACCATACTTGGAAATACAACAACATCTCTTAATGAGATACCAGGTAGACTAGCAATATCCTTCTTCTGGATATTCATATCATCATATTTTTCTGTTATCTCAGAGTCTTTCAATTTTTATCCTTTTGTATAAGATTTACTTCAAGTGTATTTAAAATAGTAATAACTCAAGATATGAGTTCTAAACTCGATATATCAAGGAAGAATGACAAAAATTTAAACTATTTAAGCTCTTTTTAGTGAGCTTTTTTGGTTTTGATTTTTTTTGGTTCTAGATTCATGAATTATATACGGCTCACTATCACCATTAACCACAGAAGCATCAAGGACTACTTTCCTAGCTGACCCAGATGATGGTATTTCAAACATTACATCTAATAAAATATCTTCTAAGATAGTCCTAAGGCCTCTTGCACCAGTTTTGCGCTTGATGGCTTTTTTCGCAATTTCTTTTACAGCATCATCACGAAAATCTAATTCGACATCTTCCATATCGAAGAGCTTGATATATTGTTTTGTCAAAGCATTCTTGGGCTCTAATAGTATCCTGACAAGTGCGTCTTCATCTAACTCATGCAGCGATGCTAAAACAGGTAGCCTGCCAACAAACTCAGGAATCAGACCATAATTCACTAGATCCTCTGGCTCTATATCATTTTGAAATTCACTCGAGAGTACCTCATTATTTTTTGATTTGACTTCTGCCACGAAACCAATACCTGTTTTTGTGGTTCGACTCTGAATGATTTTTTCTAACCCTGCAAACGCGCCACCACAAATGAATAAAATATTGGTTGTATCTACCTGAAGAAATTCCTGCTGTGGATGTTTTCTTCCACCTTGAGGCGGCACTGATGCAATCGTGCCCTCTATTAACTTCAAGAGAGCCTGTTGTACACCTTCTCCTGAAACATCTCTGGTTATTGAAGGATTTTCAGATTTGCGTGATATCTTATCAATCTCATCTATGTAAACAATTCCTGTCTGAGCTTTTTCAACATCATAATCACATTTTGATAAAAGCTTCTGAATTATGTTCTCTACATCTTCACCCACATATCCTGCCTCAGTTAATGTAGTAGCATCAGCAATTGTGAATGGAACATCTAAAAGACGAGCAAGTGTCTCAGCCAGAAGTGTTTTTCCACATCCAGTGGGACCGACCAACAGAATATTGCTCTTTGCTAGCTCAACTTGATTAGAATCACTTCTTGATTTTTTGTTATCACTTAATCTTTTGTAGTGATTATAGACCGCAACAGACAAAACTTTTTTTGCTTGATCTTGATCGATGACATATTCATCAAGAGTACCCATAATCTCTATAGGTTTTGGTAACGCAATCTCACCAGATTCATTTCGATCATCTAATTCTTCTTGAATAATATCATTACAAAGATCAACGCACTCATCACATATGAATACGGATGGTCCCGCGATAAGCTTTCTAACCTCATTTTGTGATTTCCCACAAAATGAGCAATAGAGTAACTTGTTGTCAGCATTTTTATCTGAAGAGTTATCGCTCATAATCAATCCTTTAAAAGAAAATATAGATTATTTTAATTCCTTTCTTTTATTCAATACAGTATCAATAAGGCCATATTTTTGAGCTTCAACAGAACTCATAAAATTATCACGCTCTAAATCCTTCTCAATCTTTGTAATTTTTTGACCTGTATGTTTTGCCATGATTTTATTCAATCGATTTTTTAGCTCTAGCACCTCTTTTGCGTGAATATCTATATCTGTAGCCTGACCTTGAAAACCAGCACTTGGTTGATGCACCATAATTCTTGAGTGAGGAAGAGCAAATCTTTTACCTTTTGCGCCCCCTCCAAGTAATAGCGCTCCCATACTTGCTGCTTGTCCTAAGCAAATTGTTGACACATCACAGTTGATAAATTGCATAGTATCATATACTGAAAGTCCTGCCGTTACTGATCCTCCAGGTGAATTTATATATACATTAATATCTTTATCTGGATTTTCAGATTCCAAATAAAGTAATTGTGCAACAACAATGTTTGCCATATGATCCTCAACAGGACCCACGAGAAATATAACTCGTTCTTTAAGAAGCCTTGAGTATATATCATAGGCGCGCTCACCTCTTGAGTTTCTCTCAACTACCATTGGAACAAGGTTTGAAGAAATATTTTTCATTTTATTCGCTGTCTTTTTAATCACTGATTATATCAATAATTCATATATTCACTAAAACTTATTTTTTTAAGTTTTTCTTTACCTTCTTGTGCGATCTTATCAAAAGCTTGCTCTTCTAATACCAAGCTTTGTATCTGGCTCATTATCTGTTGATTAGCCATATATTGCTCAATCAGCTTTTCAGGTTCTTGATATCCGGCAAACATATCTTCGATATGTTTTTTTACTTTTTCTTGATCTACTTTTAATGCCCTATCTTCTATATATTTGCTAATCAAAAGCCCTAATTTAACTCTTTTTTCAGCCATTTCAGTAAAATTTTCTGCAGGTGGCATGTCCTTTTCATTTTTTAAGCCCATCTGACGCATTGATTCTTTCTGCATATTTTTAACTTCATTGCCTTTCATGCTTATAGGAACAGGTATATCATTTTTCTCTAATAAGCCTTGCATAACTTGATTTTTTATATCTTGATTGATTTTATGACTCAATTCTCTCTTCATATTTCGAGTTACGTCTTCTTTAAGCTTGTCTATACTGCCATCATCAATTCCAAATTCCTTAACAAATTCTTTATCAAGATCAGGAAGAATCTCTTCTTCAAGACTGTTAACAGTTAAATCAAAATCAACTTTTTTTCCAGACAACTCATCAGAGTGATAATCTTTCGGAAACTTAACTTTAAAAGACTTTGTGTCACCTGATTTTAATCCGAATAATGCTTTCTCAAAATCAGGAATCATCTGTTTTTCACCAAGGATAACGTTCACATCTTTTCCCTCACCACCACTAAATGTCTCTCCTTTCAGTTTGCCAACAAAGTCAATATTTATTTGGTTGCCTTCAACACTTTTTGTATTAATTTTTTTCCATGTCCGTTTTTGTTTTCTCAATTTTTCAAGCATATTATCCATATCTTTAGAGGTTATTTTAACGTCTGGTCTGCTAATTGAGATTTTATCGAGACCTTTCAATTCTATATCAGGAAGTATTTCAAATTTTGCCTCAAATCTGAGCTTATCGTTTTTGCTTTCAATTGGTTTAATATTAGGTGAGCTGATCGGATTATAATTACTTTCTTTTATAGCTTCTGCGTATCCATCCTGAATTAAATCAGAAATAGCATCTTGATATGCCTCAGACCCATGATGTTGCCTTAAAACACTCTTTGGAATTTTACCGGGTCTAAAGCCCTTAATTTTTGCCCTCTTACCAATAGATATTAGTTTAGCCTCGATTTTATTATCTAGGTTATCTCTATTTATCTCTATTACCACGCTCTTCTCTAATTCATTCGTGGGTTCTTCTTTCTTCATACTTAATTACCTTTGACGGGATATCCATATAAATGTTTATGAATTATTTGATGGTGCGAAAGGAGAGAATCGAACTCTCACGGGTTGCCCCACAGAAACCTAAATCCTGCGCGTCTACCAATTCCGCCACTTTCGCTTTTAATGATTATGAGCTATATACAAAGATTATAACAATGATTTGATTCACCTCGAGAATTTTTTTTCAAAAAAGATGTAAATCAAAGACAAGGTTATAAGCTGAAATAAAAAAAATATACTCCACATATCTGAATCTAATGACACACCAAAAAAATATAATATAACCGGTAGTATTGATGTTATTAATGCGATTCCTAGCCCCGTTATTGAATTAGAAGTATGTTTAGAAAAACCAAGACTAAGAATAAATGTATTTATATGATTGTGAAAATGATTATTATCAGGTTTCATTAATTCCATTTTCCTAATCGACCTAATTAAAAGTGATCGCGTAATCTCAAAACACGGATAAACCAATACTGAAGCTAAAAAGAATAGGTTGATATTCATCTCTGAGTATAATTCAAGACTTTTGAGTGCGACAAGAGCAGATAATGAATATGAACCAAAATCGCCGAGAAATATCTTTCCTGTTGAAACATTAAATATTATAAAAGCTAATAATGTAATAAGGACCGAGAAATTAAATACAGTACTATCTAAGCTATAAGCAATTAAGAAAAAGAAAAAGAAGATTGACGTCAAGAGGCCATTAGCCCCATCAGCAATATTTCCAGCGTTAATGAATCCAGTTACCATAACAGTGGTAAATAACAAGGCTAGAATTCCTAAATTATTTGAATATAGGTAATTTAATACAAGAAAATTAGAGGGAATAAGGGCAGGAACAATAATAAAAAAGACAGATACAATTATCATCATCCAAACTAATCGAGCTTTTGAGCTTGTATTTTGATTTAGATCTTCGATCAAACCAATCATTCCTATTATTAATGAAATAGCAAAAATACGATCAAATTCTGAAAATAATAGATCTGTATTGAAATTTATGTTGAACAAAACATGTGAACAACATCCAATCATAATTGAAAGGATTATTGCGACACCTCCCAATCTTGATTTTCCTGATGATAGACCATGCTTTAATTTTGGATCTCTTCCAAATTTAACACTGGAAAAGAATACAAAAAAAAGAAAAGCAATTAAGCCATTTACTCCAGTAACGAGAATAGTTGCTAAAAGAACCAATAATACACTTGCTTCATAACCTTCTTTTACAAATTTTTCTTTCATTTTCGTTCAATCGAAAACTGAACTAAATGCCGCGATGGATGCAATACTCTGGAAAACAACTTGCGAGACGGTGCTATATAAATTCAATGGTGTCTGATAAGAAGATTTGATCGGAACGACAATGGTATCTCCAGCCTGAATTAACTCCTCATTATTAGTAAAAGTAAACAAAGAATTCTTCTTATTTGATGCTTTTTGGACAGAGCCATTAGCTCTTATTATATATATTTCCTTTGCATCTCCTCTTGCAGACATCCCGGCAGCTAACTCTAAATAATCACTTACATTATAGCTATCTTGCCGAACAAAACTTCCTGATCTTCTGACTTCTCCAACAACGGTTACAGCATTTGTAAATTTTGGAATGGATAGAACATCACCATCCTGAAGAACGATATCTGCAGAGATATCACCCGATATAAGTCTTGGAATATCAATTATTAATCTCCCGTATACTGCTGATGATAATAAAGCAGAGATGCCTGCCTCTACCTCAACAGAACTTACAGAGAAATCTTCTGATTCTTTTGTCATTGATCTGGCTGCTTGATCTCTTCTTATGGTATCTCCAAGAATTTGTAATTGCTCTCTTTCTTTTTCCTTTATACTCTCGCGAGTAAACACAGCACCTTCAATAAAACTCTCATTGGTAAATCCTCCTGCTCTTCTTATTACTGATGAGAGTGTTTCATTTGGACTGATAAGATAATTGCCAGGATAAAAAACCTCACCTGTTAAAGTGACAGAATCTCGACTGTCCCAATCTTTAATATTCCGGACATGAAGATGGTCTTTGCTTTGAAGTTTTGAATTATTATTCTCATCGAGATTTATATCTATCGTTTCAATGATCATTGAACCAGAACTATCTAATACAGTTCTTCTCAATTCTGCTGAATCTATATATGCATCATCCGAATATCCCCCTGCTAATTTGATCAAATCATCATAGCTATTATTGTTAGTCAAAGGATAATCACCTGGGACTTTTACTGCTCCACTTATTGATATTACCTGAGCTGAATCAGATGAAGATGCTTGTTGGTTAAGTTTTTTTATTATTGGCTCCAATAATAATCTTCTTTTTCCCTTATTTAGATTATCATACTCAGCCAATTTCTTTGTTTCATGTATAACTACTCTCAACTCCTTATTAGTGATCATACTAAACTCATTTTCTTCATTACCATATGTCATCAAAGATGGTTCTTGTGGAAGGTTTTCTGCAATTACCTCGTTTTCTTCCTCTTTTCCAAATAATGGGTGACTTATATCCTCATCAGGATTGTAAATCTCAATATCATTCAGTAAATCATTGTTATGACCTAATGAAAATATAAGTATCTGATCATATAGATTAAGCTTTGGATCTGCGTTAGATTTAGGACTATCCAATGCATCTTTTACGTTAAAATCTATAACTTCAATAGTGAAGTCACTGAGATTTTTTCTTCGCACAATTAGTGCTTTTGTCATATCAAAATTATTAGAAAAGTCCTGATTCACAGAGTTAAGAAGGTCTGTAAAAGTTATACCCTCAAAATAACCATATTTCCCAGGTCTTTTTACTGCACCCATGAGTGTTACAGAATTTGTAAGATCATCACCAACAGATGCGATTCTGATAATATCCCCATCCTCAAGTAAGAACTTAGAGCTTTCTTCAGCTGAATAATCCAGATTTATAATTGATGGTGGCTCACCGTCATTATTATATCTTTCTATTTGGATCTGCCTAAGGAATGCACGATTTTTTAGTCCTCCTGCAAATGAAATTAATGATGAGATTGTTTCATTTTCCTTAAGCTCATATCTTCCTACTCTGTTTACAGCCCCATCTATATAGACTGTCTTTTTTACTGGCGGAATAAATATAATATCGCCCGATTGTAGCCTTATATCTCCATCTGCCTTTCCTTCAGTAAGGAGCTTGTATAAATCAAAGCTTGCGATTATTTGCCCTGATCTTCTTACCTGTGAGTTTCTCAGGCTACCTATATCGCTCATTCCTCCAGCAACGAATAAGAGTTGTGATACTGATGAGAGACCGGAGACAGAATAGTTTCCTGGAATTTTAGCTTCGCCAGCCATAAAGACATTAATACTTTTTAGTCTACCTAGTGATATATTCACTTCTGTACCAATTAACTCATTTTTAACTCTACTTTCAATATATCTTGCAGTCTCTTCAAAAGTCATGCCTGCGACATTAAGACTGCCGATTTGAGGAAAATTTATTGCCCCTTCTCTATTAACAACAAGAATGATTTCAGAATCTTCTATACCATAAAGAAGTACCCTGAGTGAGTCCCCAGTGCCTAATATATAATCTGATGGAACAGGAATATTATCAACAGGCGCATATGTAGAGTATCTTCCATCAAAAAGAAAAGCGCCATAGATAGGTAGCTCATCGATGCTTATTAGATCTCTAGAAAAAATAGGTATATTGCTATTCCTATATCTACTTGCTTGAGCCTCCCTATCTTGGGAGTTTATTATTCTTTGAATTAAAATGTCATTTGCATCAGATTTAATCTCAGCACCAACAGTACCAATACCTTCATCAATACCTAGCTCATCCACTATTCCTATTTCTTCCAGATCCACACCATATCTCTTTGCTAATTCACGTTTTTCTGATGGTGACATCATTGAAAAATCGGAAAGCATTGAAGGTGTTATTCCAGGAATCTGGCCATTTGCATTAACAAACCATAATAAACTTATAAGGAAAAAAGGCTGAATAGCAAACAAAAATAATTTATTTTTTTTCATAATTTTTATCTTAAATCTCTATTTATTCTTAAGCTAATGTATTAATTTAATTTCTGACTGCAAGTCAATAGAAGAATTAGAAATGATGAAATTATACACGATAATTCACTTATGACTCAATTCAATCATTGGATAGTTTGGATGTATTTTAAATTTTATATGCTCAATAAGGTTATTTTGATTAAAAACTATCTGATTCACATAACCACCTTGATCGTCATTCATAACACAATTTTGTATAATTTTTTGTTTACCGTCATCCAATTTGATTATTTGAGAGTCTTCACAGGAATGTTGTGCAATCTGAATTTGATTCAAATTATACAAATAATTTGAATCCTGCTTGTGAATATTAATTTCTTCCTCATACTGAATTAGACCGATCACATTATATATGTGATTGTTTTTAAAGAAAATTCTTATATTCTCATCTAAAAATATAACTTGATCTTCATGATTAACTGCATAAAGCTCAATTACTTGATCTAACCATGGAAGCCTTAGGACCCAATTTTTTTCGGGCTTTTGCTGAGATTCGCTCTCAAGAATAATTTTTTTTAAATAATCCAACTGGTAAGATTGGATAGTACATGATGTTGTAATAATAAAGAATAGAACAACGCTTATCACTCTCACCATAATGGAGCCATTCTACTTTTATTATTATTAATTGAATCATACCGAATACCGCGATTGTTAATCCAAAGGTTTCCTGTAAAGTCATCCAGTTTCTGCCCCCCATCTCTCTGTATTGACTTAATTGAAGTCCGAAACGCTTGTTTAGTATTTGATTTCGTGAATGCGTCAAATGGTACCCTTATTGTGATCCCTTTATCAAAACTGCCTTCACCATATTCTTCAGCAGAAACATTTGTAAAAGTCGCATACGCACCAATTGAGAATCCATTATCAAAAGTCCTTGCTATTTCAACAGTCATACCTTTATCTCCAGCAAGATATTTACCAGCATGAACAGATAAATCATAGTTATAAAAAGGTGATGCATAATATAAACTAAGAAAAGCTGTCTCTGTCTTATAACCAAGCATATCAAAGCCTCTATCATAATCTCTTTTTCTTACTTTGTTTATTGTTGCGCCAAATGCAAACCTCGATCTAAATGGCTGATGAAGCAGCTCAACACCTATTCCCCCATACATAAACTCCAATAGACCGGCATAAAACCTATAGTATGTTTGATCACTAATATTCCCTTTTTTTTCGAGATATAACGCATCAATTCCTGTTGAGCCTTGATATAAGTACTTATCTATTTCGGTTCTTACCTTTGGAAGCCTAGATGATGATGTTCGATTCATATCAAAATTATTTTTAATATTGATTGAGCTTTCTCCTCTGAGTACCCACTCTTCTGGTAATGCTAGATGTGAAAGAATTTTAAGATAAAGCTGACTTTTAATGGGTTGCTCAGGATCAAACAATTGAGTTCGTGCAGACAATCCTGGACTTAATGTTAAGCTTGGAACCCTAAAATTAGTCCAAATAGATGGATTTTCTATTTCTCGAGATCTCATTATCGTTATATTTGTATTGTTAAGCCTCAATTTTTCATTGAATTTGCCGTCTATCCTTCGATATGAAATTGTATGAACCCTAATACCTTCTTCATTAAGAATTAAATCCAAATTTTTTACTGATCTTGGTATATGTATCTCTGACAATGTTAATGCTCTCCTAATTGCATCAACAGTGAGGTTATAACCCAAATTTGATATCTCAACTATGGCATAGTCCTGCCCTTCACTAAGTCTTGCTTTCCTGAGAATTAAGCCAGATCTCTCAAAATCAAAAAGTAATCGATGGTACCAAGAGTTTTTGTCAAGCGACTCAGGCATCTTTGATAACAATCGGGAATCATCAGAAGAATAAAAAAAGCTATCTTTCTTGTCTGGTAGTAATGTTTTTGTATCAATTTTAGACGAAAAAGAAATTCCAATCTGATTTCCTTGTTGATAGCTCAAACCAAAAATCATATTTTTCATCCCATGCCACTCTATACCATAACTGTATGGCGAGGCGCTTTTGATAGTATTGTATGAGATTTCTCTTTCATAAGCATCTGAGTTATATTCCGCAATTATTTTGATATTTTTCTGAGGAATATAATATGACAAACCTCCAAATAGTCCGATATCCTCACTTCTGAAAAAACTATTCGAACGAATTTTTCCTCCCTTTTCCCCTCCAATATGATCCTCTTCTATAAAAGTTTTAGCAAAAGGATTATGAAATTGACCTCTTTCTGATAAACGACCCCAGCCAGCACCAAGTGTGACATCTAAGTCGTTAAATGCCTTGCTAGCTACAACATATTCTGATGACCATGCTCCAGTACCAAGAAGATCCTTTATTCCAACTGATACAGATGGGAAAAATTTTGACTCATTCACTAAATTTGCTTTAATACCATAACTTCTATCATTTAAACCATCTATCCTTGCTGAATTTCGTATCGGATTATCTGGGTTAAATATCGTATATCTAAATGTTGTTTCCAGCCATGGAGTAGCTTGATAAGTAAAATTTAAAATATTAGCTATTTTTTGAGTGTTAATATTTAGTTTTAACTCACCATCTTTCATCATTCTAGATGTCGGAACATCTATTAGTCCAGAAGTTCCGAAATCTGAAGCAAAAACATTAACTGAGCATGCTAGGATTAATAATAACCACAACCGATATAACATTAAGATACCAACAATAGATTTTTCTGAAAAAAAAAGACGGCTATATAGCCGCCTTTAATTTTAATCACCTAATCGACTATTTTAATTAGTTGATGTAGTTGTTGTTACGGACGTTGTAACAGATGTTGTTGACGTTGATGAATTTGCTGTCTCTGCAGGCGGTGTTACTGCTGCTGGTGCAGAACTTGAACTGTCGCCTAGAGCGACCAACAATGCTGCGCCTACTACACCAATAGCAACTGCTGTACCAACAGACATTCCACCGGCTGCTCCACTAGTTTGACCATTGACTGTAGTCACTGGGCTAGCAGCTAGTAGAAGTGAAGCAAAAATAGCTATTATTTTATTTCTCATATTTCACCTTATGTATTGTTAAGTTCTACTACCCTTGTTATTTCCTTGTTATTTCCTTGTTATTTCCAACATCATAACTAAATCATCAGATATTTCAACATTTATTACAAGGTTTTGAGGATTAAAAAGTTCCAACCAAAATACAGTTTTTTGTGATAAGTGTATTTTTTTTTAATTATACATATTTTTTTATGATAAAAGCTAAATTTTTTTAATTTTTATAATTGTATCCCAATTAAATCTAGTTCAAATCACCTGTAATAGTGCCAATAGGTGTATTAAACCTAAACTTTATAGGTAGATAATTCATATTTTCATCAAACCAAATAGTTAAAAAATTATCTTTCGAGTTAAATGGCCACTTTTTTTTATCCCCATAATTTAGCTCAATCATGGCTCCCGTTATATTTACCCGACAGCGCTTGATATTATAATCTTTTGTTGAAGAGAAGATCTCTCCTCTCGCATTATTCTGTTTAATTATCTCACTGTAAATTGCTCTATATTTCCTCTTTCCATCCACCACAAAATAAGATGCGTCACAATCACCTGTTTCTCTGAGTTTATTTATAGTGCTAATCAAGGTCGTGACAGGATCAACTGCACCAATGTCACTGGGTTGCTCAATTTTAACTGGATCAGCACCTCTGTCATCTATGAATTTCTCTATGTATGGAGCGCTTTTATCTGCAAAAATTATTAACTTTTCTTCTGGCTGCCCTCTATCTTTTCCCGTTATATGGTATACCCAGCTTTTGTTGTCAATGGGTTTAATATAACCGCTAGATTTATAATTCCTATATAGCTTGAGAGGTCCTGCTGTTTTTAGAGTATATTCAACTGTTTTTTTTATCTTATGATCTTCTATTTGTTGGAAATCTATTACCAATTCAGCAACTGGAAGAGATAACCATTTAAAATCATAATTTAGCTGAGCTGCAAATGTAAAATTTGGAAGAATAATTAAAACTAATATGAGGAATTTTTTTCTGATCTTCATCAATCAAGGTATATACGATTAAGATAGGAAACTAACCATCTGATAGACATTGGAATAATATTAACTCAAATTACCTGGTAATGGAGGTATATCCGGAAATAAGGATTCTACAATTTTACTCTTTGGAAAAAGCACAACCCAAGCTGTAGCAGTGATAATTTTGATGTACAACCAAAAATTGCTTCGGTTCACGTACCATACTTCAAGATTGCATTTATGTGGAGATATATTGTTCATGTAGAAGTCTCTTGGGTCCTCAACATTATCCAAATATTTCTCTTCGTCTCGAAATACTATTGAGCCAATTCCAGTTAATCCTGGTCTAACTTTATTTAGGATTTGTCTAGATTTTTCTGGATAGTTCATAAATGTCTTTGGAACCATTGGTCTTGGGCCCACTATACTCATTTCTCCTTTTATGATATTGAATAATTGAGGCAATTCATTAATTTTAGTTTTTCTCATAAATTTACCAAAAGGAAGAACTCTTGGGTCATTTTTTATAGTTATTTCCCCAGTTCCTATATTTGGACTATCTTTAATCATCGTCGCAAATTTATAAAGACCAAAATTTTTACCGTTTAATCCGACACGATCCTGGATATAAAAAATCTCTCCCTCTCCTGTTATTCTGAGCACAATAATTACAAGAAAAAGAAAAGGTAGGAATACCAGTATTGTCATAAAACTTAAGGTAAAATCACAGAATCTTTGCATAATGATCAAACTTAGATTACAAATAAATAATTCATTTCACTATTAATTGTGGTGAGCTCTAAAACCATCCTCTCTAGCTTTTTCGTTAATCTTAAAGAAATTTTCATACCATTTTACTGTTCTCTCTAGACCTTTCTTCCAAGAAATTTTTGGTTGATAACCTAAAATCCTATTCGCTTTTGATATATCTGGAGCTCTCCTCTCAACAGAACCGGGAAATGTTTGAGCTTTAATATAATCACCATCATAGTTCATCAATCTCCCTACCTCTCTTATAAGGGTTTCAATTGTTATTTCTTCTGGACTTCCAATATGAAAAATCTCTCCATCAGAATCCTCATTCTCCATCGCAAGAATGGACCCCATTACAGCATCATCTATGAATGAAAATGCTCTAGTCTGCTTGTGCCCATACATCTTCAAAGGGTTCTCTCTCTTAAAGATTCTCTCCACGAGGTGAGGTATCACATGTTTGAATCCCATATCTGGACCAAAAACGTTATGATAACGCACTATGGTGGTTTCAAAATTGAACTTCTTAGCACAAGTTAAAAACGCCGATTCTCCCAATATCTTTGTAATTGCATATGTAAATCTTGGATCAGAACTGTCTTTGATACAGAGTGGTACTGATTCATTGGTTGGAACAGGGACATCAAATGTGTCTGTTGTTCCTGAATAAGTTTCACTTGTTGATGAAAAAAGAATTTTTTTAACCTCTATCTTTTGGAGCCAATTGAGGGTATTGAGAATGATACTAGTATTGACCTGAATAACATCATAAGGATTCTCTAGAGTGTTATTCACTCCAACAACAGAGGCCAGGATATAGACAAAATCATACTCTTTCTTTAGATTCTCAAATGCGGCTATTTGTGTAAAATCATCTTTAATAAAAATGATTTTCTTTAGATCATCACAATCAAAATATTCTAAATTATTTCTGTTAAAT
>CEUZ01292187.1_pt1 | contig 15370 bp, 17 predicted proteins | sample 361511 | NCBI WGS metagenome assembly CEUZ01 (sample SAMEA2622822, study PRJEB7988) | marine metagenome | biome: marine biome (ENVO:00000447); feature: surface water layer (ENVO:00002042); material: "saline water (ENVO:00002010), including plankton (ENVO:xxxxxxxx)" | depth 5 m
TCAAATATTGGTGGTACAATGCGATTAGGGGAGCAAGAGTGTATGCTTAAGAAGAACTCTATAATACATAAATCTTACAATAAAAAATCTATATATGAAAGGCATAGGCATCGTTATGAGTTTAATAGTAAGTATAGAGATAAGTTTGTGAAAAAAGGTTTTATAGTAACTGGGTCATCATTAGATGACAAATTAGTCGAGGTAATAGAATTAAAAGATCATCCTTGGTATTTAGGATGCCAATTTCATCCTGAGTTTACTTCAAAACCAATTGGAGGACATCCACTATTTAACTCTTTTATTTTAGCAGTGAAAAAAAAATCTGATGAATGATAAATTTGAAAAAAATTTTATAAAGAATAAAAATTTCTTTTTAATTGCTGGACCATGTGTTGTTGAAAGTGAAGATCTTAACTATGAAACAGCTGCTTCCCTCGTTGAGATTACAAATAAGCTCTCTATACCTTTTATATTTAAATCATCTCTTGATAAAGCAAATAGAACATCCCATAAATCTTTCAGAGGTATTGGGTATGATAAGGGATTAAAAGTTTTAGAAAAAATAAAGAATGAATTAGGTGTTTTAGTTTTAACAGATGTTCATGAAGATTCTCCTTTAGATGAAATAATGGATATAGTAGATATAGTCCAAACACCAGCTTTTCTTTGTAGACAGACAAACTTTATACTTAATGTAGCTTCATATAATAAACCAGTTAATATAAAGAAAGGTCAATTTCTATCCCCATGGGAAATGTGTAGTGTTGTTGAAAAAGCAAAGTCTACCGGGAATAAGAATATATTAGTATGTGAAAGAGGCTTTAGTTTTGGATACAATAATTTAGTTTCAGATATGAGATCACTTGTAGTATTGCAAGATACTAAATGTCCGGTAATATTTGACGCAACTCATTCTGCTCAGTTACCAGGAGCTAACATGGAGTCTTCAGGAGGACAAAAAGAGTTTATACAGCCATTAGCTAGAGCAGCATTAGCTGTAGGAGTATCGGGTATTTTTATAGAGACCCATCCTAATCCAAAAGAGGCATTAAGTGATGGGCCAAACTCCCTACCACTATCAGAGATGGAAGAATTGTTAATTACATTAAAAAACATAGATAATGTAGTTAAATCTTAAATGTAATTGTACTATTGAGTATTTAAATATGACTTCTAAGATAATAAAAATATTAGCACGTGAAATAATTGACTCTAGAGGTAATCCAACGGTTGAGGCAGAAATCTTTCTAGAGTCTGGACAATCAGCATACGCATCTGTTCCATCTGGTGCTTCAACTGGTAAAAGAGAAGCCTTAGAGCTCAGAGACGGTGATACTAATAGATATAAAGGTAAAGGGGTCCTTAGCTCAATTCAAAAGATTAGAGAAGAGATTTCTGATAAATTAATAGGGCAAGATGCATCTAATCAAAAGTTAATTGATAACGCACTAATAGAACTAGATGGTACAAAAAATAAATCTAATTTAGGTGCAAATACTACTCTTGCAGTTTCACTTGCATGTGCAAAGGTAGGGGCCCTAGATCAAGGAAAAAAACTTTATAGATATTTATCAGTAGATGATGGAATGTTTACAATGCCTGTTCCAATGATGAATATTATCAACGGTGGATCACATGCAAATAATAATGTTGATATACAAGAATTTATGATTATGCCTGTAGGTGCAGAAAGTTTTAATGAAGCAGTTAGATATGGTTCAGAAGTTTTTCATACGTTAGGAAAATTACTAGCTGAAAAGGGTTATACAACGACAGTAGGCGATGAAGGAGGTTATGCGCCCAATTTAAAATCTAATGAGGAAGCCTTAGAAATAATTTTACTAGCAATAGAAAAAGCAGGATATCAACCGGGAGGAGATATATTCTTAGCCTTAGATGTTGCTAGTTCAGAATTTTATAAAGATAAAAAATATAACTTACTTTCAGAAAATATGAAGTATACCAGCAATGAATTTATAGACTTATTAATTAATTGGGTTAATAAATATCCAATCTTCTCTATAGAAGACGCTTTAGACGAAGATGATTGGGATGCATGGAAAATACTTACTGATAAAATTGGAAAAAAAATTCAGCTAGTTGGAGATGATTTATTTGTAACTAATACAGAAATTTTTAAACAAGGGATAGATAAAAATATCGGTAATGCAATTTTAATTAAACCTAATCAAATTGGAACATTATCAGAAACAATTGACGCTATAAATATGGCAAAGGATAATAATTATAATACAATTGTATCTCACCGTTCTGGCGAGACAGAAGATGTATTTATTGCAGACTTATCAGTTAGCCATAGTGTTGGTCAAATCAAAACTGGATCTTTATCAAGATCAGATAGAGTTTCAAAATACAATCAACTTATTAGAATAGATCAAGAGTTAAATATGAATGATATTTATTATGGAAAGAAATTATTAAAGAGCCTATGAATAAGATAATAGTTATTCTATTTTTAGTTTTTTTGTATTTGCAGTTTAAGTTCTGGTTTAATGATTCAGGATTTCCTCGTTTACTTGATTTAAAAGAAAAAATAGAAAATCTTGCTATTTCTAACAGTGAACATAAAGATAAGATATTTATTTTAAATGAAGAAGTAAAAGATTTAAAGCAAGGTTTAAATGTTATTGAAGGAAAAGCAAGATCAGAACTTGGTTTAATAAAGGAAGACGAGACTTTTTTTCAAATTATTGAGAAATAATGGCCAACGTAAACTCTAATAAGATTTGGTGTATATTGCCTGCAGCGGGCGCAGGTAAAAGGTATGGAAATAATAAAAAGATATATGAGAAAATTGGAGATAAGACTATTATTGAACATAGTGCTAATCCTTTTCTTCAAAATGAGAAAATAAATAAAATTATTATTGCACTAAAGTCACTTGATTCAATGTGGACAACTACGCCGTTAGCTAACAATGAAAAGATTATTACTGTAAGTGGTGGAAAAACAAGAGCAGAATCAGTTTTTAATTCTATGAACATAATGAAAAAAGAAGGTATTGAGCAAGATGATTGGGTTATTGTTCATGATGCAGCAAGGCCTTGTTTATCAGAACTAAACTTGAGAAGATTCATAAAATATAATATAGACGACCAAGTAGGTGGCATTATGGCTACACCTTTAAATGATACTTTAAAAGCAGCCTCATCATTAAAGATAGTTATTCAAACAATTCCTAGGGAAGACTTATGGAAGGCTGAAACGCCACAAATGTTTAGATTTAGCATATTATTTGAGGCAATTTCAAAATGTATTGATGAAAATAAAAAGATCACTGATGAAAGTTCTGCTGTAGAAACACTTGGATATAGACCAAGAATTTTTGAAAGCATTGAAAATAATATTAAAATAACATACAAGAAAGATTTAAATCTTGCAAAAAGAATTATTGAGGAAAGAAATGTATAGAGTTGGATTTGGCTATGATTGTCATAAATTTACTCAAGGTGAAAATATTATTTTAGGTGGAGTAACTATACCACACGATAAAACTATTGATGCTAACTCTGATGGAGATGTGTTAATACACGCAATATGTGACGCTATGCTTGGAGCATGTTGTAAAGGTGATCTAGGCGTTCATTTTAATAATTCTAATACATATAAAGGTATAAGCAGCGTTGAAATTTTAAAGAAAACTATAGATATTATAGGTAAAGATAGTTTTTCTATTTTAAATATTGATGCAACTATTGTAACAGAAGAGCCTAACTTAAAAGATTATTATGAAAAAATAAAGAGTTCAGTTTCTAAAATTTTATCTGTTGATGAAAATCTACTTAATATAAAGTCAAAAACAAATGATAAACTAGGATTTATTGGAGAAAAAAAAGGAATTTGTGTATATGCTTGTCTTATGGTTGATTTAAAATGATTTTATATATTGATACTGCTTCTAATATGACGCAAGTTAGTATCTTAAAAGAAGATAAGATTTATTTAGAAATTTTGTCTTCTGAGAAGCAGCAGTCAAAAAATATTTTATCTATGATTGAATGCTTACTTATGAAGTCAAAATCTCAAAAGCGAGATATTAAATTTATAGCATTTAATAGTGGTCCTGGATACTTTACAGGATTAAGAATTGGGTTTTCATGTGCACAAGCATTATCTAGTGCCTTAAATGTTCCAATTTTTCCAATTTCAAGTTTTCAAGCGCTTGGATTAACTTTGTATGAAGTAAATAAAACTATGCCGATTGGAGTTGCTATCGATGCAAGAATGAATGAAATTTATTGGTGCTCATTTGATAAATTTGAAAATACCTTTCTTTCATATAATGAAAAGCAAATATTAAGTATTGATGAATTCTCAAAAAAACTTAATTCTAAGGTGTATGATAATGGTAATATTTGTGGCAATGCTATTGATATGTATTCCAATAATTTAAGTTTTAAAAATAAGAATATAGTAAAAGAGCCTTCTCATAATACTTGCCTACCTATTCTTAAAAGGATATTTCAAGATAAATTATATAATATTAATAAAAACCCTAATATAGAATATTTGAGAAATAAGGTAACAAATTAAATAATGAAAAAAATTATATGTATCTTAGGGCCAACTGCTTCAGGGAAGTCTAACTTAGCTATAAATTTATCTGATAAATATAATCTTCAAATTATAAGCGTTGATTCTGTAATGGTATATAAAGATTTTAATATTGGAACTTCAAAACCAAGTAAAGAAATTTTATCAAACATTAAACACAGACTTATAGATATAAAAAAACCTAATGAAAATTATTCTACATCTGAATTTATAAAAAATCTATATCAAGAATTAGATAAAATATATTTAAAAAATAAAATACCACTATTAGTTGGTGGCAGCATGCAATATTTTAATGCTTTTTTCCAGGGAGGACTGTCAGACACCGGTGCAATAGATTTAACTATCAGAAAAAAATTAGAAAGTGATCTAGAAAATGATGGTTTAGATGAAATGTATAAAAAATTATCTAAAATTGATAATGATGTTGTAAAAAATATTCATCAGAATGATAAGTACAGAATATTAAGGATGCTAGAAATATATTTCACTACTGGGGATAAGCCGAGTAGAATTTTTAGCGAGTCAAAGAAAAAAAATTTAAATTTTAATTTTTTAAAAATAGCCCTTCTAACTAAAAATAGACAGATTTTGCATAACCTGATTATTGATAGAATGAATTTTATGTTTGAAAATAATTTTATTGAGGAAGTATCTAACATAAGAAATACATACGGTACTGTACGACCACTTAGTTCTGTTGGATATAAACAGGTAGTAGAATATCTAGATAATAAGTCTGACTACGATAATATGAAGGAAAAGATACTATATGCTACAAGACAGCTTGCTAAGAGGCAGCTAACTTGGATAAGACACATGCACGGTTTGACAGTGCATATGAACAATGATTCTGTTAATATAGATAACAGAGTCGAAGATTATTTAAATAAATAGTTTTGGAAAAAATAGAATAATAATAATAATAATGGGGAAGTAAAATCATGTCCAAGACACAGACGCTACAAGAGCCGTTTTTAAATGCATTACGCAAGGAAAAGATTCCAGTATCAATTTATCTTGTAAGTGGCATTAAATTGCAAGGGCAAGTGGATGCATTTGATCAATATGTCGTTGTTTTAAAAAATAGCGTAACTCAGATGGTCTATAAACATGCAATTTCAACTATAGTGCCTTCCAAAAGCGTAAAATATAAATCTGAAGAACTTGATAGTTAGTTTTAAGGAATATTTATTAACTTTTTTTCTTAAATAATGAGATTGTCATAAATCTTTTGTTATAATAGAGTCCTAGAATAAGCTATATATGGAGATATATGTATGTCAGATAATGATAAGGATCCGTGGGGTAGAGAAAGGCAATCTCCGCCAGATCTTGATGATGTAGTTAATAAGTTCCTTGGATCATTAGGTGGTATTTTTGGATCGAAAAAGAGTGGAAATGGTAGTGCACCACAAAAAAAAGGAAGCCCAACACTTATTTTTATCATACTTATAGTTTGGTTAGCTTCTGGTTTCTATATAATAAGTGAGAATGAGAGAGGAGTTGTTCTTAGATTTGGAGAACATGTCAGAACTACTATGCCTGGACCAGGATGGCATTTACCTACCCCAATTGAAACAGTTGAAAAAGTTAATGTTACTGGAATAAGAAGTGTTGAAAAAAGAACTACAATGCTTACTCAAGATGAAAATATTGTAGATCTAGCTTTCTCAGTTCAATACAGGGTTAAAAATGCTGAAAATTATAAATTTAATGTTGAATTTCCAGACATTCCTGGCGATAGAACATGTAGGTTTGGAAGCAGGAATACAGTGTGTGGAGTTTTAGATTCAGCAATAAGAGATATTGTTGGAAAAAATAATATGGATTATTTATTAAGAGAAGGAAGGGCAGAGATAGCAACTAAAACAGAAGACTTAATGCAAGAGATATTAGATCAATACCAATCTGGAATTGAAGTAGTTACAGTAAATCTACAAGATTCACAGCCACCGAACGCAGTACAAGATGCATTTCAAGATGCAACAAAGGCAAGAGAAGACATGGAAAGATATAAAAATGAAGCAGAGGCTTATGCTAATGAGGTTATACCGCAAGCAAGAGGTGAAGCAGCAAGAATGGTACAAGATGCGCTTGCTTATAAAGAACGTGTTATTGCTAATGCTGAGGGTGAATCAACAAGATTTGAAAAATTGTTGTTTGAATATAAAAGAGCACCCGAAGTTACTAGAAATAGATTATATCTACAGGCTGTGGAATCAGTATTATCAAATAGTTCTAAGATTATGATTGATGTAAAAGGGGGAAATAATCTTTTATTCCTACCATTAGATAAGATAATTAACCAAAATAGTGATACTACTGATGAAGATCAGAGTACTGTAGAAGAATTATTAAATAAGAATTCTAATAGTAATTCATCGGATTCGATTAGAGAGGAAAGATAACATATGAATAAGTCTTTAATTATTTTCTTAGGCGGTCTATTTTTTATTTTATGGAGTACTGTCTTTTATGTTAAAGAAACTGAAAAAGCTATAGTATTTCAGCTTGGTGAAATCAAGAGAGATAATCTAGCTCCAGGCATTCATTTTAAAGTTCCTTTTGTTAATAATGTGAGAAAATTTGATGCACGAATTTTAACATTAGACGCAAAACCTGAGTTGTTTCTAACCAGTGAGAAAAAGAATATGGAGGTTGATTTTTTTGTTAAATGGAGGATAGCCAATGAGAAAACCTATTATAAGGCAACACTTGGCGACCGAGTACGTGCTGAATCAAGGATTACCCAGATTGTTAAAGATGAGCTAAAAAATCAGTTTGGTATTAGAACTATTCAACAAGCAATAAGCGGAGAGAGAAAGCAAATAATGAGTAATTTAGAAGAGAAGGCTCAAATACTTGCATCTGAGCTTGGAATACTCCTAGTTGATACAAGAATTAGTAGAATAGAACTACCAAGTGAAGTTAGTGAATCTGTTTATGACAGAATGAGAGCAGAAAGGAGTAGGACTGCAAAAGATTTTAGAGCAAGAGGGCAGGAAACAGCTGAGAAAATTAGAGCTGAGGCAGATAAAAGAAAGACTATAATTATTGCTGAAGCATACCGTACTGCAGAAAAAGAAAGAGGTTTAGGTGATGCAAAAGCTGCCAAAGTTTACGCAGATGCATATAACAAAGATCCTGAGTTTTATTCATTCACAAGAAGCTTAACTGCTTATATTAAAACGTTCAGAGGGAAAAACGATTTCCTTATAGTAGAGCCTGATTCTGAGTTTTTCAAATATTTTAAAGGCAAAGAATAATTATATAAAGATATATTAATGAATAAGTGGATACTACCAGAAGGTGTTGAAGATATTTTGCCGGAACAGGCAATCTGGCTTGAAGAGAAGAGAAGAAAAATTATCGACACATTTATTTCTTCTGGGTATAACTTAATTATAACACCGCTTATAGAATTCACAGACTCATTATTATTAGATAATAGCAGTGATCTTGACATACAAACTTTTAAAGTAACAGATCAGTATAGTGGAAAACAATTAGGCATAAGAGCTGACATAACAACACAAATAATTAGGTCTTACATAAGTAATAAAGAAAAAAACTCCATTGGAAAATTTTGTTACTTTGATCATGTTTTAAGGACAAGAAATAATAATAACCAATCAAGAATACCAATACAAGTTGGTGCAGAGCTATTGGGCCAATCTGGAATTGAAAGTGATGCAGAAATAATAATATTGATGATCAATGTTTTAAAGAGTATTACTGGAAAGAAAATATTTTTAGATCTAGGTCACGTAGGAATATATAAATATTTAATTGAAAAAGGAGATATATCAAAGAATGAGAAAAGCGATATATTTAATTTAATTAAAGCAAAGTCATCAACTGAGCTAAAAAACTATATTCAGAAAACTTCTATCAATGGTGATTTGAAAAATGCGCTAATTGCACTGCCTAGGATGCATGGCAATATAGAGAATATTGAAGCTGATACAGAAATCCTTTTCAGCTTTGGAGATGAAGTTACTAATAAGATAAATTATTTAAAAAATCTGTCTAGTTTAATCATAGAAACACATAATGATATTACTATTAAGTATGATCTATGTGAGTTCAAAGGCTTTGACTATGAAAATGAGCTTGTCTTTAGTGCTTTCTTTGAGGATAGCACTGATCAGTTTGCTGTTGGAGGAAGATATGATGGGCTAATTGATAAAATCCAAGGGGTGGGCTTTAGCTTTGATATTAGAAGACTACTAAAATCGTCTTAATTAAGGAATAAGTTAAATGAATACTATCGCAATTTTAGGAACACAGTGGGGAGATGAAGGCAAAGGAAAAATAGTCGATCTACTTACTGAATGCTCAGATGCTGTCGTTCGATTTCAAGGGGGCCATAATGCTGGTCATACACTAGTAGTAGATGGAAAAAAAACAGTCTTACATTTAATTCCTTCTGGAATTTTACATTCAAATGTTTCTTGTGTTATAGGAAACGGCGTAGTTTTATCATTAAGTGCTTTAAATGAAGAGGTTGAGTTACTAAGTTCAAACGGGATAGATGCTAGTAAAAACTTATTAATTTCTAAAGAATGCCCATTAATACTACCCTCACATGTTGGTCTTGATTTGGCAAGAGAAAAGAAAAAGGGTAAATCAAAAATTGGAACAACCGGCAGAGGTATTGGCCCAGCATACGAAGATAAAGTATCAAGAAGAGCTTTAAAGCTTGGAGACTTAAGTGATTCTAAGTCTTCTTATGAAAAATTATCTGAAATCCTTGACTATCATAATTTTATACTAAAAAACTACCATGATGCTCAGACTTACAGTATAGATCCTATGCATAAAGAATTATTAGGTTTTTATGAAAAATATAAAACTTGTGTTATTGATACTGTGAAACATATTCATGATCTTATTTCAAATAATAAAAAAATAATATTTGAAGGAGCACAAGGTGCATTACTAGATATAGATCATGGAACTTATCCTTTTGTTACTTCATCAAACACTACAGCTGGTGGAATCTTTACTGGAACGGGAATTGGTAGAAAAAATCTTGACTATATTTTAGGTATAGTTAAATCATATACCACAAGAGTAGGCTCAGGTCCGTTCACAACAGAATTATTTGATGAAAATAGTAAAATACTCTCTGAACGTGGAAATGAATTTGGTGCAACGACTGGCAGAGCTAGAAGATGTGGGTGGCTTGATTTAATTTCTTTAAAGAAGGTAATACAGAGTAATAGTATAGATGGAATATGTTTAACAAAATTAGACGTATTAGACACATTTAAAGAAATCAAAATATTATGTGCTGAAAATAGCTATGAAAGTTTTGAAGGTTGGGAGCAAAGTACTTTAGGAATTGATGACTTTTCTGATCTTCCCGAAAAAGCTAAGTATTATATTAAATTTATTGAAAACTATTTAGATGTACCGATTGATATAATATCAACTGGGCCAAGTAGGGAACAAAATATTTATATAAATAAATTATTTAAAAATGAATAGTATAAAGAATAACGTAGCAGTATCAGATTTTATTTTTTCATTAAAAAATATATATTCTTGGACATACCTTGCATACTTTGATTTGAAACTTAAATATAGAAGAGCTTTCTTAGGTCCATGGTGGATAGTATTAGGCATGGCTATTTCTGCAGGCCTAATGTGTTTTTTATGGAGTACGATATTTAATTTGGATTGGAAATCATATCTAACCTATCTTTTTTCAGGGTTTATTATTTGGATGTGGATTAGTGGGCAAGTCATAGAAGCACCACAAATTTTCTATACAGACGCATCACGTTTTCTGAAATCTTACTCTAACCCACCAATTTTTTATGTATTTAGAAAATGTTATATTAATTTATTACTTTTTTTACATCATGTACCACTAATTATTATTGTGACTGTACTAGTTAATGGCAGAATTGACTACACAGCTTTTTTATCTTTGCCTTTAGGCCTCCTTATAGTATTTATTAATTTTATTTTTTTTACATCTATTTTAGGAATGTTAGGAGCAAGATACAGGGATATTGAGCCAACTGTTAAATCTTTGATGCCACCAATGCTTCTACTTACCCCAATTCTATGGAAACCTGAAATGCTTGGAGAATATGCAGACTTGATATACTGGAACCCATTTGTTTATTTTGTCGGCATAGTGAGAGATGACTTAATTGGATTACCCTTTGATATATATATATGGATAGGAGCCCTCATTATAACTTTTGTACAAATGTTAATTTTTTTAATTTTATACTCAAAAAAAAGAGATAGAGTAGTCTTTTGGATATAATTATGGATTCAAATATAACTTTAAAAAACGTTCATTTAGATTTCCCTTTGTATGATGTAGCTAGCAGATCATTTCGCAATGAGATAAAAGGGTTAGGAAAAAAAATAGGGTTTACTAGACAAGAGACAAACGATGAGGGTAGAAAAATTATTCAAGGACTTAAAAATGTCAATCTTCAAATTAACCATGGAGAAAAAGTTGCAGTAATTGGGCCAAATGGTTCTGGCAAAACAACTTTACTAAGGCTAATAGCAGGAATATATCATCCAACATCAGGCGAGATTAAATGCATTGGAAATATTAATTCTATGCTAGATATAGGATTTGGACTAGAAAGTGATGCAACTGGTTATGAGAATATATTGCTATCTAATATTCTAAGAGGTATGAGAAAAGATGAGATTAAAAGTAAACTAAAAGAGGTTGCTGAGTTTACTGGATTAAATGACTTTTTAGATTTACCTTTACGTATATATTCAGAAGGAATGAAAGCTAGACTCGCATTTTCCTCATCTGTGTGTGTAGTACCAGATATTTTTCTTATTGATGAATTTTTTTCTACTGGAGATATGGAGTTTTCAAAACGAAGCAAAGATAAATTATTAGAATTAATGGGCTCATCATCAATTTTGATTTTTGCTTCTCATGATTTCAATGCGCTTAAATCGATATGTAATAAAGCAATATACATAACTAATGGTGAAGTTCAATTCTTTGGAAATATTGATGATGCACTTGAAATATACAAAAATTCTCAACTACAAGATGGCTAGAATTAAACCACAAATTAAAATTAATCCTAATCTTTTAACTACTAAATATGTAAAAAGTTCTAGTGATAATAAATTTACATCACACTTATATGAGGATATGGTTGTTAGAGCCTCCTATGCAAATACATTAATTACTATTATCTTTAATACAAATAATTATGAGAGAGCTACTAAAACCGTTTTAAATTTTATTGATAAAAGCAATAATCCAGAAAGTCTTCAATTTGGTATAAAGATAGATCAAGAGGATTCAAGTTTTGAAGAAAAGTTAAAAGAATTCTTAGGAAAACTTCCAGTACATATTGTTCTGTTATCATCACCTAAAGGAAGAGGTTATATTGATCTCTGGCAATGGGTAAATTTTATTTATAAGTCTATCTCAAAGAAATCTTATTTTATTTTGAATATTTCAGATGAGATGGTAATAAATGAACAAGGCTGGGATACAATACTTGCTAAATATAAAGGGCTTGAGCCTGATCATATATTTAGGCTAAGGACGTCTGATTATAAAAATAGAAATTACTCCTCTTTATTTGAATGTGGCTATGCGCCTGATACTACAGCAATTTATACAAACAAATACATACAGATTCAAGGAGATTTCTCTCCTTGTTTTGGCCCAGATAATGGACAACAATTTGTTGCCTATTATTTATCAACGATGAATTATCCAAAGCATTATCAGTTTCTTAGAGACAGGGTTATTAATGATATATCGTTTAGCGGATTAGGTACTAATTATGGTTTAGAAAAGAGCAAAATGAGGAAGAGGCAGGTAATTAATTACCTTCTATGGCAGAATATGTTTAAGCACTGCCACCAAGAAAATTATTTTTTAAGGGCAAGAAAAATACAAATTGAGATTATAAAAAGTTCTAATTTAGATTTTTCATTACAAAAATTTGAGCATTACGAGGAATATAAGAGATTTTGTTTTTTTTATGCCAACGAAACAACAAGACATGAGACAAGAAAGCTTTATCTCTCATATAAGATTAACAAAATAAAACATATATTAAGCAGACTTAAAGAATATAACTTTATAAGGTACCATACAGGCTATTATGGGCCTGCGATAAAAGGTTTTATATATCATTTCATACTTACGACACTTCAGAAACACCCAATTGATTTAATAGTAGCTAATAAAGAAGAAAATCCTAAAGATAGTAATTTTGATAATTTTATTAATTTTATATTTTACCCGGACGTTTTTTATTTTCAGAAAATAAAAAAAGATAAAAAGATAAATAATAAAATTTTTCTAAATTTGTTTAAGCCTTTTCATTACACTATTGTAACGTATGGATTTATAATTATGATAATAAGAAGAACCTTAAGAGATGTACTTGAGGTTTTTGTAAGCTTCCCAATAATACGTAATATAGTAAACATATTTATAGAAACAAGATTCACAAGAAGCTCTACCTATTCGTTAATTGTTAATAATGATAAAAATCAACAATCAAAAAATATGATTGTTAAAGGTGAGGATCTTTAGCATATGCAATCTGTAATTCTCGTTGGAGGGAAAGGGTCCCGTTTAGGAGAAATTACAAAAGACTATCCTAAGCCAATGCTTGAAGTTGATGGCGAGCCATTTATTATGAAGCTTATTAATATGCTTGCTAGATTTGGTTCTACCGAGATTTTATTATTAGCTTGTCATGCGAACAAAGTAATTATTGATTATTTCAAAGATAAGGAAATAGATGGCTGCAATATTAAAGTCATTATTGAAGATGAACTCTTGGGAACAGGAGGATCCCTTATAAATGCTTATGACAGTCTCGAGGAAAGTTTTTTTTGTTTTAACGGTGATTCAATTATTGATGGTAATTGGTTGTCTATTAAAAATATACTAGGTGATAATGACAATATCTCAATTGCTTTAACAAGGACGAATGATAAAAACAGATATGGGCAAGTCGAACTGTCAAATAAAAAAGTCACAAATTTCTTAGAAAAACAAAAAAATAATAATCTTTCTAATAATCTAATAAATGGAGGAATATATTATATTAGGAAAAAAATATTTGATTCCTTGCCTAATAAAAAATTTTCTTTTGAGAGAGATATTATTCCTAATCAAGTACAAGCAAACAAAGTAGTTGCTCAGGAGGTTAAAGGTTACTTTATAGATATTGGTTTGGAAGAAAGTTTGGAGCAGGCAAGAGCTTATAATTGGAGAAGGGGTAGAAAAGCAATAATTTTTGATAGAGATGGAACACTAAATCATGATGATGGATATACACATAAAATTAGTGATCTCAAATGGAACCTAGGTGCAAAAGAGGCAATAAAACTTTTTAATGATAAAGGTTATTATGTTTTTGTAGCAACTAACCAATCTGGAATAGCAAAGGGTAAATTTTCAGAAGATGAAATGCATAAATTTCATAATGAAATGAAATCTCATCTTTACGATATAGGTGCACATATTGATAAAATATATTTTTGCCCATATCACAAAGAGTCTAAGATTAAAAAATATAAAGTTGATAGTAATGATAGAAAGCCCAAAACTGGTATGCTTGAAAAAATATCAAAAGATTGGGGTATTGAAAAGAATAATATGGTAATGATAGGTAATAGTACTGATGATATAGAGTGTGCAAATAATTTTGGCATTAGGAGTTTTCTATACAATGGAATAGATAATCTATATGAAATAAGTAATAATATAGAGAAAATATAAAAACAAGTTATGAACAATATAGATTTTTTTAAAAAGAATGGTTACGCTATTTTAGAAAATACTTTTACTTCTGATGATTGTAAAAAGATTATTGAAGACGCGTATAAAGCCAAAGATAGTGAATCTGATTTTACTCCTTTAATGAATCCACATAGTACTGCGAGCGAAATACTATCAGGCATGAAAAACAAAAAAATTGTAAGTTTTATTGAAGAATATTTTCATGGGAAAGCCATGGGTCTACAAACTGAATTTTTTTTTATGCCGCCTGGAACTAAGGGCTTTAGCCCACATCAAGATAATACCTTTGTTCAAGCTGATAGTAATTCATTTATCTCAGCATGGATAGCACTTAAGGATGTAAAAAAAATTAATGGCAGTTTGATTATATGGCCAAATACTCATGAGGAAGAGCAGCTTGAAACTCGTGAGACTGGCGTAGATAAGTATAAGAATCAAGATCCAAATGCAAATAAATGCGAGGCAGTCATACCAAATTCTTATAAACCAAAATCAGTAGAATTAAATAAAGGCAGTGTTCTTATGATTGATAAATGGCTTGTTCATGCATCACATGATAATCTTTCTAATGAGAATAGATATTCTCTTCTATGTACCTATATAAAAGAAGGATCAAATTTTAGGGCTGGCAGATATGCCCAAAGAAAATCTTTTACCTTACATGAATAGTAATAATAATAAACTAGAGGTTAAAGGTCATATGGGGAAAACTATAGTTTTTTCTGATAAAGATGATTTAAATAATTTCTGGAAAGATTATAAATCTAAAAGCCAAATGGAAGATATTTTTAATTTTTGGAAATATAATGGGGCATATGATACAGATTTAGTTAATTTCAAAGATTTAATTATAGAAAATCTAAAAGAAAAAAATATTTTATTGGAAGATAGTTTTTCAAAAAAAGATATAGAATTAAAAAATCTACATAAACATATTGATCCTAAATTTATTAAGCTTGATGAGACTGAACAAAATGATGTGTCGGTAAGTTTTTATGATATATCAAAAAA
>CEUZ01292181.1_pt1 | contig 15368 bp, 12 predicted proteins | sample 361511 | NCBI WGS metagenome assembly CEUZ01 (sample SAMEA2622822, study PRJEB7988) | marine metagenome | biome: marine biome (ENVO:00000447); feature: surface water layer (ENVO:00002042); material: "saline water (ENVO:00002010), including plankton (ENVO:xxxxxxxx)" | depth 5 m
ACGGCATAATTTTATTAACTCTTGTGCATGATTATGATCAGTCATTTATATTTGTCCTTTAATTTATAATTGTAACCATTGCCTGTACAGCAATACCTTCTTTCCTACCAGTAAAACCAAGACCTTCTGTGGTAGTTGCTTTTAAACTAATTTTTCTAATTTCAATAGATAATAATGTTGATATAGATTCTTTTATTATCTTTTTATAGTTACTTATATTTGGCTCTTCGCATATAACGATAATATCAAGATTATTTATTTTAACATTTTGTTCAATTAGTTTATTTTTAGCATGTTCTAAAAAAACACTTGAATCAATATCTTTCCATTTGGAATCCTCTGGATTAAAATAATAGCCAATATCTTCTAACCCTAATGAGCCATAGATTGCATCTGTAATAGCATGAAGGCCCACATCAGCATCTGAATGACCAGCTAATGATTTATTGTAAGGTATATCTAAACCGAATAATCTGACTTTATTACCCTTTTGAAATCTATGGACATCAAATCCAATCCCAACTCGCATATTAATTTTTTCATGCTCAGCCTTAAATCTGTCAAGATCTTCTTGGTTGGTTATTTTATAATTATTAAAGCTAGATTCAATTGTATTTATTTTTAGTTTTAATATTTCACATACTTGTGAGTCATCAGTTATGTTAGAAATTCCTCTATTATTCATTTCATTATGTGAATTATATAAATCTGTAAACTTGAATAATTGCGGAGTCTGTGAAAGGTAAAATTTATTTCTATCTATTGTTATTAAATTCTCACCATCAATATGTTTTAATGTATCTGCAACTTTTAATACTGGAATTATGCCACTAAAATTATTTATTTTTTCTAATAAAATATTAATCATATCTGCTGAGAAATTTGGCCTTGCACAATCATGAATGAATACAAGTGATGGTTTCCGTGGTTCTATGTATTTTAGAGCTTCATAAACAGTTTCTTGTCTTGTTTCTCCCCCAATTAAGATAGTTGTTTTATCTTCAAATTTTCTAAATGTATCTTGATTAAGAAAATTTAAGTATTTTTTATCTAATAATAAAAAAATATGATCAATTCTTTTGTTAGAATAGAATTTTTCCAATGAATATTCTAATAACATTCTATTGTTTATTTCTATATATTGCTTTGGTGTTGAATCTTTATTTTTAATCCTTGTTCCTGCTCCAGCAGCACATAATATTGCATAGATCATTAATACTTATCACTTTTAATTGCATTTTATTTAAATTGTATATATGATTAATTTTTAATCATATATTTATGATGCATAATATTTAATCATAATTTCTTATAAACAACTATTTATAACATATAAATGAACAATAACTTAGTAAAAAAAAGACTGAATTTTGATAACTTACTAAGAGCAATTAAACATCCATTGCTAATTTTAGATGTAGATAATAACATTATTTGTGCTAACGATGAGGCTGAGATGTTTTTTGGTATTAGCCGTAATATCTTGAATAAATACAGATTAAATTCCCTCTATCCATCACTAACTTCTATTTTTTATTTAATTGATCGAACAAAGGAAAGGGGTATAACGATACGTGAGTATTCCTTAAATATTACAACGCCACTAGATAAAAAAACACATGAAGTCGATGTACAGGTTTCTCTGTATGATGATGGTAAGTATGTTTTACTAATGTTAATTGAAAGGGGGATAGCTAAAAAATTTAATAAACAATATCTCATAGCGGGGTCCTCAAAAACACTTATTGAAATGTCATCAATTTTAGCACATGAAATCAAGAATCCCTTGTCGGGTATTAAGGGCGCCGCTCAATTATTGATTGATGAAGCATCCGAAGAGGAAAAATCATTAATTAATATAATTTGTGATGAAACTGATAGGATTAATAACTTGATAGATAGTATGCAAATTTTTTCAGATAACCCTGATATAAAGAAAGAAAAATTAAATATTCACACAATTTTTAACCACGTTAAAAAAATAACTGAAAATGGATTTGCTAAGAATATAAAATTTATTGAAAAATTCGACCCATCTTTACCTGATGTTAATGGTAATAAAGATTTATTAATTCAGGCCTTTCTTAATTTAGTAAAAAATAGTTGTGATGCTATTTCGAGTAATAATATTGAAGGTGAGATTACATTTACATCAGCTTTTACATCAAGCATGGCTATAAATCTTCCAACATCAAAAGAAAAAATAAAAGTTCCATTAACCTTTACAATTGAAGATAATGGAGGCGGAATTCCAGATGAGATACTAGAAAATATATTTGATCCATTCATAACAAACAAAGTTGATGGCAAGGGTTTGGGGCTTACTATAGTTTCAAAAATTATACAAGATCATGGAGCTGTAATTGAATGTGAGCTTACTGAAAAAGGTACAAAAATGATATTACAATTTCCAATGAAAGAATAGAGGAGAGGCTTAATGGCAAATGAACATATATTAATAGCAGATGATGATAAAGCAATTAGAACCGTACTTGATACCGCTCTTACTAGAGCTGGATTTAAAGTTACCTTAACTGATAATGCAAGTGGACTTTGGGATTATTCGCAACAAGATCTTGCAGATTTAATAATTACAGATGTAGTTATGCCAGATGAAAATGCTTTTGATTTAATTCCAAAGATTAAAAAATCGAAACCTAATATACCAATTATTGTCATGAGTGCAAAAAACACTTTAATGACTGCAATTACAGCCAATAAACTTGGTGTATTTGATTATCTACCTAAGCCATTTGATATTAAAGAACTTGTTAATATTGTAAATAGAGCGCTGTCAGATAAAAAGAAAGCTATCATAAAAAATAATAGTGACATCAACAGTGAAACTTTTCCCTTAATTGGTAGATCTAAATCTATGCAGGAAATATATAGAGTTATGGCAAGATTAATGTCATCAGACTTAACTGTAATGATAACCGGCGAGTCAGGGACCGGCAAAGAACTAATAGCCAAGGCCCTTCATGAATTTGGTAGCCGAAAAAATGGTCCTTTTATTGCAATTAATATGGCTGCAATTACAAAAGATTTAATAGAATCTGAATTATTTGGCCATGAAAAGGGATCTTTTACCGGAGCAATTGAAAAGAAAGTTGGGAAATTTCAATTGGCAGATAGGGGAACTTTATTTTTAGATGAGATAGGAGATATGCCTTTAGATGCTCAAACAAGACTTTTACGTGTTATACAAGAGGGAGAATTTATTAGTGTAGGTGGCACTGTACCAACAAAAACTAATGTTAGAATTATTGCGGCAACAAATAAATCATTATCAGATCAAATTAAACAAGGTGCTTTTAGAGAGGACCTATATTATAGAATCAATGTGATACCGATAAACTTACCTCCACTGAGAGACAGAAAAGAAGATATACCAGCATTAATTAATCATTTTCTTTTTAATGAAGTTGATGATAAGCAAAAAATCTCTAGAGATTTTGACGAAGAATCTATTAACCTTCTTCTGGATTATTCTTGGCCAGGAAACATAAGAGAATTAAAAAACTTTATTAATCGAATAATAACATTATATCCAAATAAGTTGATAGATTCCTCTATTGTAAGAAATGAACTATCATCATTAGAGAAAAAAATTATTATTGAGAATGATAATTTAAGATCACTTAGTGATTTTGTAGAAAAATATTTAAATACATTCCCAACAGAAGAGTTTAAAGAATTTGAAAATGATCTTTATTACAGAATTTTAGCTGATTTTGAAAAACCATTAATTGAACATGTTATGAAAATTACAAATGGCAATCAAATAAAAGCCGCAAATATACTAGGTCTTAATAGAAACACTCTAAGAAAGAAAATTGGACAGTTAAAAATAAATTATTCAAGAATATAGTTAAATATAGTAAATTTAGATTAATATAAAATTTATTATTTATAAAATATATTAAGAATATGACTGATATTACTAATTTCAAGGTTATAAATTCAATAAGATTATTTCTTTTAAATTTTAGAGAAATGATTTTTAATATATTTATTCTTTTTTTTGCTACAACACTAGTCTCATTGACTTGGTTAGTTTTGACAGGACAGGCCTCCTTTGCTCCTTCAAACACAGTTATTTTCTTACTATTACTTGCAAATACAATATTTATTATTGCTATGGTTGTGTTAATTATATCAAGATTTTCTAGCATACTTTTGGCCAAAAGAAAAAAAATTGCAGGCTCAAGTTTACAAATAAAACTAATAACTTTATTCGGCATCGTGTCCGCATTACCAGCACTTTTCGTTGCTATTTTAGCCACAATAACACTCGATCGTGGTCTTGATAAATGGTTTTCAGATAGAACAAAATCAATGTTAGAAAAGTCTAACATAGTAGCAAATAGTTATTTAAGAGAGCATTCAAATAACTTAAGGGCTGAAATTAATGCAATGCAAATTGATCTTAATGGTTCAGTAAAGATGTTTGAAAGTAATATCAATGTTTTTGCTGAGTATTTTTTAAGACAATCAAAGTTAAGAAAATTATCAGGAGCATATTTGATTAATAGAAATGGAGATATATTAATTAGTACAAGTATACCACAACGAACAATAGGCTATGTAAAACCATCACAATTATCCTACAATCGTGCAGATGAAGGTGATATAGTGATCTTTAAGCCAAATAAGAATAATATGGTAAGTGCTTTTACTCTCTTACCAGATTTTATAGATGGTTATTTACTTCTATATAAAGCCGTTGATCCAACTGTAATTAATCATCTTAAACAATTAGAATTAAGTACAATAGCCTATGATGATCTTGAACAAAGAAGATTTAATACTCAAATTACATTTGCATTACAATATATTGGTTTTTCACTGGTATTCCTTACAGTAGCCATGTGGTTTAGCATATTCTTCGCTAATAGGATGTCTGCTCCAATTGCACGCTTAATTTATGCATCAAAAAAAGTATCTGATGGTGATTTAGATGTTAACATTGAAAATACTTCATCCAATGTTGACAGAGATCTTTCAAATTTAGTTGATACCTTTAACTTAATGACCTCTGATCTTAAAAACCAAAGAGAAACATTAGTAACTAATAACCAATTACTAGATGAGAGAAGAAAGTTTACAGAAGCAGTGTTATCGGGCATAACTTCATGTGTAATAAGTATTGATTCAAATGGTCACATACAAATTGCAAATTTATCAGCATGTAACTTCTTTAAATTGAAATTAAATAAAATACTTGGTGTTAATATAATAGACATAATGCCTGAATTTTCTGATATCTTAATAAAGGCATATAAAAGTGATGAAAATATTGACGAATATATAACGATTAAGATTAATAATATTATTAGAAATTTACATATCAAAATAACAAAAGAAGAAAAAACATCAAAAAGTTCAATGGTAATTGCATTTGACGATGTCACCGATTTAGTTTATGCACAAAGAACTTCAGTTTGGGCAGATGTTGCAAAAAGAATTGCACATGAAATAAAAAACCCTCTCACACCTATACAACTATCCGCCGAAAGGTTAAAAAGAAAGTATAGTAATCAAATAACTGAAGATATAGAGACTTTTGAAGATTGCACAGATACAATAATTAGACAAGTTGGTGATCTTGGCAAAATAGTAGATGAATTCTCTGCTTTTGCAAAAATGCCATCTGCAAATATCTTAAATCATGATATATGTGATACGATTAGACAGGCCGTACTATTGCAAAAAATAAGTTCAGATAATATAAATTTTGATTTAAATATACCAGATAATGAAATTTACCTCAATTTCGATAGAAGATTGTTAAGTCAGGCTATCATAAATATTATTAAAAATGCATCTGAGTCAATTTCATCTATTCATGCGAATGATAATGAAGGGAATATCTCTATAAGTATTCAAAAAGAAGATCATGTTGTTGGCCTTGTAATTTCTGATAATGGAACAGGTTTTCCTGATAATAAAGATAAGTTACTTGAGCCTTATTACACTACCAGAGAGATGGGAACTGGTATTGGTTTATCAGTTGTAAAAAATATTATAGATGTTCATAATGGCGAGCTATTATTAGATAATATAATAAAAGGAAGTAAGGTTATTGGCGCAAAAGTTCAAATTAAAATCCCATTAAACTTAGAATCCAATACCGAGAAAATTAATGAGCAGTAAATTAAATATATTAATTATTGATGATGAGATTGATATCTGTAAAGTCATATCCGGCATACTTGTTGATGAAGGTTACAATACATTCAATGCGCAAAATAGTGATCAGGCATTAAAAGTCCTTTTAAAAGAAACTGTTCACCTAGTTATATTAGATGTCTGGCTGGAGGGTAGTAAGCTAGATGGAATTGAGCTTTTACAAAAGATACAAATTGACTTACCGGGTTTACCAATAATAGTTATATCAGGTCATGGAAACATAGACACTGCAGTAACTGCTATTAAAATCGGAGCATATGATTATATCGAGAAACCATTCAAAACAGAAAGGTTAATTCATACAATACAAAGGGCATTAGAAGCGACTACACTTAAACAAGAAATTACAAATATTAAAAATAAATCAAATTATGCATCAAAGTATATTGGCGATTCAGCTACTGTAATCAATCTAAATAATAACATTGATAAATTATCGCTTACTAATAGTAGAATATTGATAACGGGATCTATAGGTGTTGGAAAGGAGCTTGTTTCAAGACTAATACATAATAAATCAAAAAGAAATAATTTCTTATTTAACACAATTAATGCCTCAAGTTTAAATGTTGATGAATTTCAAAAAAATTTTATTGGACAAGACTCGGTGCAACCAAAAATTATTACTGAAACAAATGGCGGCACTATATTTATTAATGAAATATCAGAAATGGATTTAGATACACAAAGATTATTTCTATCTTTTATTAATAACAAAATAGGTTCAGATAATATTGATATTAGGATAATTTCATCTACTTCAAAAGATTTAAAATCTTATGTTTCACTTGGTTTATTTTTAGAAGAGCTATATAACAGAATTTCTATAGAACCATTACATATTCCAAGTCTTACAGATCGAAAGGAAGATATACCCAATTTAGTTAAGTATTTTATTTCTGATTACAAAAACTCTCTTGGATTAGAGTATGATATTAATATAAACGAAGAATCTCTTATTATTTTGCAGGCTTACTACTGGCCCGGTAATATTAAAGAATTAAAAAATGTGATTGAAAAACTTATTATTATTGCGCAAGCAGAAAACATAAATGAAATTAATGCAGAAATGATACCTATTGAAATTCAAAAAAATCAACCCAATATAAGAAATAGTAATGAAACACTAATTTCTTACAACCTTAAAGATGCCAGAGACATATTTGAAAGAAATTACTTGATTTCACAATTAGCAAGATTTAACAGTAATATCTCCAAGACAGCTGAATTTATTGGCATGGAGAGAACTGCTTTACATAGGAAATTAAAATATCTTGGAATTTCTATAGATAAACGATAAAAATATTAAAATTAATAAAGGCAAACTATGAAAATATTAATATGTGGCGCCGGTCAAGTTGGATATGGAATAGCAGAACAGCTTTCGGCTCAAAAGAATGATATAACAGTTATTGATAGTTCAAGCGATTTAATTGAGAATGTTAACAAATCACTTGATGTCCTTACCATTCAAGGTAATGGTTCTTACCCACATGTCTTGGATGCTGCCGGCGCTTCAGAAGCTGACATTATAATTGCCGTAACCCAAGCTGACGAAGTGAATATGGTTATTTGCCAAGTTGCGCATACTTTATTTTCTATCCCAACAAAGATAGCAAGAATTAGGTCTAATTATTTTTTAAATACAGAATATGATAACCTCTTTACAAGAGATAATATACCAATAGATGTTATAATATCACCAGAGAAGGAAGTTGGAGATTCAATATTAAAGAACTTAACATTACCTGGTGCGTTTGAAATAATAGAGTTAGCTGATAAAAGAATATCACTTTTAGGCGTTAATATAGAGGATAATTGTAGCGTAGTTGACATATCGTTATCTGAATTAACAAATACATACCCTGATATTAATTGTACTGTTGTGGGTATAAATAGAAATAATGAAATTATTATTCCGCATCATGATGATAAACTAAATCACGGTGATAAAATTTATCTTGTATGTGATTCCGAACATGTTGAGCAGGTATTATCAATATTAGGACATACTGAAAGTGAGGCTCACAATATAATAATAGCTGGCGCAGGCAATGTAGGTTCATATTTGTCTAATTTACTTGAATCGAAACCTAATATAAATATTAAATTAATTGAATTGAATAAAGAAATAGCAGAAAAAGCTGCTACCACTTTATCAAAAACTATTGTCTTGAATGGTAATATTTTAGATAAAAATATATTAGAACAAGCAGGTGTAGGAAGAGCTGATGCCTATGTTGCGTTAACTAATAATGAAAATATTAATTTAATATCCTCAGTTATTGCAAAAGAGATGGGCGCTAAACAAACTTTAAGTTTACTTATGGATAATAATTATAATGATCTACAATCACGACTGGGGATAGATACATTTGTAAATCCACGTGATGATACAATATCTAGTATTTTAAGATACCTAAGAAAAGGCAGAATAAGAGATGCACATTCACTATATAACGGTCTGGTTGAAGTAGTTGAAGCTGAGGTCATTGACGCATCTCCACTCATAGGCAAATACTTAAAAGAAGCTGAAATACCAGATGGATTAAGAATAGGGGCTATTTTAAGGGCTGGTGAGGTTGTAAGACCAGATGGTAATACAAAGATAGAGTTAAATGATAGAGTTGTTATATTTTCTCTAACAGAAACCATACATGTAATAGAGCAGCTATTCCGTGCTAGTCATGATTATTATTAAATATCATTTTATTTAAAAGGCAAAGATTATATTTGAAAAAAAATATAGGGCAATTGTATATCACCCTGATATAAACAAAGTACCCTTATCAAAAAGCACAATTAGTCCATCGGACTGTTTAGATGAAGCAATATTACTTGCAAGATCCCTTAATATAAATGTTATATATTCAGATATTATTAAAATTAACAAACCTAGTTCAAGCACACTATTAAATAAGGGTAGACTTGATGACCTCAATAATAAAGTCAAAGAAAATTCAATTGATTTAATAATAATTGATGGAAAATTATCACCAATACAACAGAGAAATCTAGAAAAGTACTTAAAAATAAAAGTTATCGATAGAACTAGATTAATACTTGATATTTTTGAAAAAAGAGCTGCAACAAGGGAAGGCGCTCTTCAGGTAGAACTAGCTCAACTGGATTATCAAAAAACTAGATTAGTAAGGTCTTGGACCCACCTAGAAAGACAGAGAGGGTCTTTGAGTTTTGTTGGTGGTCCGGGCGAATCACAGTTAGAAATTGATAAACGTTTAATTAATGATCAAATAATTAAAATTAAGAAAAAACTTAGAGACTACAAAAATACGAGACGTTTACATAGAGACCAGAGATCAAAAAAACCATACTTTGTTATTGCTTTAGTTGGTTACACTAACGCTGGAAAATCAACACTATTTAATAGGTTAACGGGTGAGGGGGTATTATCAAAAAATATGCTTTTTGCTACGTTGGATACAAAAATGAAGAGGTTAAAGACATCTAATCAGAATAATATAATTATATCAGATACAGTAGGGTTTATATCAGAACTACCAACTGAGCTTATATTAGCTTTTAGATCAACATTAGAAGAAGTTTTATATGCTGATATAATATTAAATGTTAGGGATGTATCATCAAAATATACAAATGATCAAAATTCTGATGTAACTAAAACTATAAAAGAGCTAGGAAAGGAAATTACTGATAAAAATTATATAGAAGTATTGAATAAAATAGATTTACTTGATGCGACAAAAAAAGAAACCGTAGATACAAATAAAAATGATAACCAAGTTCTTGTTTCTTCAGTAAGCGGTGAGGGGATAATGGAACTTATAAACTTAATTAGTTACAAAATAAATATTGAGAATGATATACATTTATTAAAAATACCCTACTCAAAGAGCTCAATAGAGAGTTGGTTGTACGAGAATTCACATATTCTACAAAAAAAATATCAAAATAATTACATAAAACTAAAAGTGCAGATTTCAAAAAAGAATCATTCTAAGCTTCTATCTTTATTAAATAATAAATAGTACTGTAACTAATATTCGCATAATATATATTATGTCAAGTAATTAATAATTATTTAAAAACAATGTACTATATGATTATTTAAATTACAAAAGTTAAACCATCATATGCAGGTTTAATGTGACTAGGAAGATATTTTGATAACTTATTATAATCTAGATCTATATGGAGATTTGTTAAAATGGAATTTTTAACATTTAATTTATTTGTCCATTCAACGGCACTATCAACGTTAAAATGTGTTGGATGCCAATTCCACCGTAAAGAATCCACAATCCAAAGTTCAATATCCTGAATATATTTTAACGAATTTTGTGGAATATCATTTAAATCTGATGAATAAACGAAGTTTTTTACTTTGTATCCAAATGAGTTTATATTTCCATGGTTTTGAAGAATTGGTGTAATTTTAATATCACCGCCCTCACCTGAAATTAAATATGTTTTTTCTTCTCTTATTTCGTTTAATCTTAGTATTGGTGGGTATGAACTATCATTTTTACTACTAAAACAATATCCAAATTTATGTTTTAAATTATTAGATGTATTTCTAGATGCATAAATATCAATTCTAGTTTTATCTCTTAATGCATACATTCTAACATCATCTATGCCATGTGTGTGATCAGCGTGTTCGTGGGTATAAAAAATAGCATCAATCTTCTTAACATTAGATGAGTTCATCTGATGTCTAAAATCAGGCCCTGTATCTATTACTATCGTTGTTTTTTTGTTATTATTTATTTTTTCAATTAATAGTGAGCATCGATTTCTCTTATTTTCAGGTATTGATGGATCACAATCTCCCCATTCATTTCCAACCCTTGGTACGCCAGTTGATGAACCACATCCAAGAATTGTAATTTTAATATCTTTATCATTGTTTATAGTCATTAATTTAACTTAATTCTATCAAACAGTCTAAGGGCATTATTTGTTGTGATATTCATAATATCATCATATGTTGTCCCATATATATCAGCAAGCTCTTTTGCAATTTCAATAATGTAAGCAGGTTCATTTCTTTTTCCTCTGTAAGGTGTGGGCGCTAAAAAAGGCGCATCTGTTTCAATAAATATTCTATCCTTTGGGATTGTTTTAATTATTTCTTTTAAATTTATTGAATTTTTAAATGTAATTATACCCGTTACTGATATGTATAAACCAATTTCGATAGCAACTTCTGCAAGTCTTTTTGTTGAACTAAAGCAATGCAGAACACCTTTTAATTTTTTGTTTTTGGATTCATCTATTAATATTTTTTCCATATCATTATCAGATGACCTATTATGTATAATAAATGGCATATCTAGATAATTTGATGCTTCGATATGTTCCCTAAATAAACTTTCTTGTATTTTTGAATGTCCTTTTCCTCTATAATAATCTAGTCCACACTCTCCAATGGCGACAATTTTCTTATTTTCTCTAGATATATCAACAATATTTTTAGCTGTAATATTTGGCTCGATATGTGCATTATTAGGATGCGTGCCAATTGAGCCATATACATTATTATATTTACTAGTAAGATCATATATTTCCTTATAATTTGATAATTTTGTTGAAATGGTAATTAAGAATTTTACATTATTATCATTCGCTCTTTGAATAATTTGATTTATATCAGATTTAAAATCTACAAAATCTAGGTGACAGTGCGTATCAATTAAAAAGTTTTCTTTATTCAATTTCAAACTCTTCTATCTTTGGAAAAATTGGCTTCACATCTCCAATTTTCTTATTAAAAAATGTTTCAAAATTATCATCAATATTAGCGAAACTTCTTTTATCTAGGTCAACATTTAAAAGATCTAGTATTTTAATTGATGAATCGGGCATGAAGGGATACAAATATATTGCTATTTTTCTAATATTATAAACTGTAATGAACAATATCGTTTCCATTCTTTCGTTATCTGTTGATTTTAATTCCCATGGCTTCTCATCGCTGAAATATTTATTTAAGCTAGATATCTGCTGCCAAATTTCATTCAGTATTTTATTCAGCTCTATTTTTTCTATTAAAATATCGGTTTTTTCAATAAGCTTTGAAATGTTTTCAGATATTTCTTGATCTAATTTATTGATTTTTAGGGGTTTGGGAATTATTTCATTACAATTTTTTTTAATCATTGAACAAGATCTTTGTATTAAGTTACCAAGATCATTTGCCAAATCAGCATTAATTCTGTTAACAATACTTTTGTCATCATAGCTTCCATCCTGCCCCATTGATACTTCTCTCATAAAAAAATATCTTAATTGATCAATGCCATATCTTTTGATTAAGTCGGAAGGGTTTATCACATTACCCAATGACTTTGACATTTTCGCCCCTTTATTAAAAAGAAATCCGTGTGCAAGTATTTTTTTTGGGAGATCAATTTTAGCTGACATCAGAAATGCAGGCCAATATACCGCATGGAATCTTAGTATATCTTTTCCGATAACATGATAATCTGCAGGCCAGTATTTTTGATATTCTTTCTTAGGAAATTTAACACCTGTAAGATAGTTTGTAAGTGCATCAACCCAAACATACATTACATGAGATTGATTTTCAGGAACTTTAATACCCCAATCAAAAGTTGTTCTAGAAATTGATAAATCCCTTAATCCAGATTTAACAAAATTTACAACTTCATTTTTTCTTGTCTCTGGGATTATAAAATCTGGATTTTCATCATAATGTTTAAGTAATTTATTTTGATATTTAGAAAGTTTAAAAAAGTAACTCTCTTCTTCAACCCATGACACTGGAGTACCTTGAGGTGAGATATAATCATTTTCTTTTTTTATTAATTCACTCTCATCATAATAAGCCTCATCTCGAATTGAGTACCAACCTTCATATTTATCAAGATATATGTCACCATTATTTACCATTCTCTTCCATAATTCTACAGATGCTATCTTATGATTGTTATCGGTTGTTCTTATAAAGTGATCATTTGAAGCATTTACTTCTCCTAGCATCTCTACAAATAAAGGGGTGTTCCTGTCAGCCAGTTCCTTAGCTGTTATGTTATCTTTTTTTGCTGTCTGCAACATCTTAATACCATGCTCATCAGTACCAGTAAGAAACATTACTTCTGCTTTTTTTGATCTATAATAACGAGCAACAGTATCAGTAATAATAGCCTCATATGCATGACCTATATGAGGCTTCCCATTCGGGTATGATATAGCCGTTGTGATGTAAAATTTCTTATTCTTTATTGATGTCATTTTAATATTTATATTTTAATTGTGTTATCAATATCTCTGAATAGTGATAAAATAAACTCTTCTTTATTATAATTCATTTCTAAAAGTTGTTTGTATTTGTTATTATATTTTTCCCAAAAAGTAATTAACTTTAGCAAATAAATATTGTTAGTATCTGTTTTATCATATTTTACTGCTGTTCTTTGTATCCATATTAATATAATTTCAATAAATATCTGAAATTTTAATGAATTTTCCTTCTGTGAATATAGTTTAGATAATTGAATTATTCTGCTATATTTCTTTTTTCCAATTAGACTTATGAATAATTTAAAGTCGTCTATTATTTGATCTATATCATTCTCTAATAGAAATATAATATACCCTGGAGTTAGGTATTTTCCATCAAAGACAGATTTAATTGTACTTTTATCGATTTTGATATTAGCAATTGATAAGATATTTTGTGTATCCTTTTCGTTTAAATGTTTAAATTTCAATTTTATGCATCTAGAAGATATAGTTTCTGATATTAAGTTCAAGTTATTTGAAATAAGTAAAAAAAGGGTTGATTCGGGTGGTTCCTCCAATAACTTAAGTAGAGCATTATTTGAAGACTTATTTAAATCGTCAATTGTATCAATTATTATAATCCTATAACTATCATTTAGAGTCTTTGATTTTAATTTATCCCTTAAAGATCTAACTTGATCAATTTTAATTTCAGTTTCAAAACCCTCTTCGGTATTTTCATTATTTATATATATTAAGTTTGGATGGGATAGGTTTTTTATTTGATTATTAGTAGGGTTCTCAATATCTATTTTGTAGTTAATAAATTTATTACTTTCTTTTGATAATAAATAGTTAGCAAATCGAAATGCCATAGTTGACTTTCCAATACCTTTAGGGCCACAAAACATCAATGAAGTGTTTAATTTACCACCAACAAACAAAGTGTCTAATTGTAACATTATTTCATTATGACCATAATAATCTATATTTTGAAAAGGGCTTAACATTTCAGACTTTGGCTTTAATTAAATGTTCTTGAAATATAGTGTATATTTTATTTGATATATTATTTATATCATCGTTTGCATTTAAGATTTTACATCTTTGGCTATTCTCTTTAGCTATTGATAAATATCCTTCTCTAATTTTCTTGTGGTATTTTAAATCTTTATTTTCAAATCTTGTTTCATAATTACTCTCTGTCATAGATCTTTTAAGCCCAATATCCGGGTCTATATCCAGTATAAAGGTAAGATCTGGAATGGTATTTTGTGTCGATATATCCTGTATTATGTTAATTGTTTCTTTATTTATTGAACCCGCATAACCCTGATAAGCAGTCGTCGAGTCTATATATCTGTCACAAATAACAATATTATTTTTTTCTAGAGCGGGTTTTATTTTTTTTTCTACATGATCAAATCTAGCTGCAGAAAAAAGAAATAACTCGGTAATTGGACTCCACCGATTACTATCACCTGTTACTAAAAGATTACGTATTGATTCAGCCTGATCTGATCCGCCAGGTTCCCTTGTGTATATTACTGAACAATTCTCTTTAAGAATTTTTTCATATAATATTTTCGATTGAGTAGACTTTCCACTGCCCTCTCCGCCTTCAAAAGTAATAAAAAGACCCTTTTTAAAATTATTATGCATATTTAAAAATCCGTTATAGCTGAAGACGTTACTCTCCACATTTTTTGGAAAAAGCCAGGCTTTGAATTTTTAAAATACTCTGATTCGTTACCTTCAAGAGGTGCTCTCTTAATATATTGAACCCTCACTTTGGCTGTTCCTTTTTTAAGCATATTTAATTCTTCAGCTGCTTTCTTAGAAAGGTCTATAATTCTATCCTCTACATAAGGCCCCCTATCATTAAGTCGTACAGTGACACTTTTCATATTTTCTAAATTAGTAACTTTTACATAAGAAGGTAGCGG
>CEUZ01028096.1_pt1 | contig 15367 bp, 15 predicted proteins | sample 361511 | NCBI WGS metagenome assembly CEUZ01 (sample SAMEA2622822, study PRJEB7988) | marine metagenome | biome: marine biome (ENVO:00000447); feature: surface water layer (ENVO:00002042); material: "saline water (ENVO:00002010), including plankton (ENVO:xxxxxxxx)" | depth 5 m
TTTAAGAAAGCGCGGCTTGGGGCACCGGGCAACAGAACGCCCCTTAACTATTAAGGAGATTAAATGGCAACATATGAATGTTCAAAATGTGGAATGTCGGTTAATGCAACTTGCGCAAAATGTAATTCGCGATTGATTAATGACACTTTAAAATTAGAAGATGGTTCAAAAGTACAAATATCTAAATGCCCAAAAAATCATGGAAAAATTAAATCACCGTTGTGCTGCGGGCAAGATATGGCTTGTCATATAAACTAATTATCGCTGGGCACAAAACGCCTTTTTAGTAAAATGAATTTCAAAATATTAGAAAATGAAGGGCTAAAGTACTCCAAAATAAGCGGGGATAATAATAGAATACATATAGATAATATTGAAGGGTATAATTCTATTTTTGGAGAAAAAATATGTCACGGATGTTTTGTAATCTTAAAAACTCTTAAAATTATAAATATTAAAAAAATAATAAAAAATTATAATAAATTTTCATTAAAAATAATTTTTTTTAAACATTTTAAATATAATTCAAAAATAATAATAAAAAGAAAAAATAAAAATTATGAACTTCATCAAGAAAATCAGAAAATAGCTGAAATAAATATTAAATTTTATAATATTTTAAAGAATAAAAATTTAGAAAAAAAATATTCAATTAAAACAAATAAAAAATTTCTAGATTATTATAATAAACAAAATGGTTTAGGAAGTTTATCTATTATATTAAACAATTTAACAAAATATGTAGGAACAATTTACCCTGGCAAAAACTCATTAATAAGTGAAATAAATATTAATTTTAATAAATTTTTTAATTTCAGTAAAATTAGAACTGATATTTTTTCTAAAAAAGTTAGCAAAACATTACCGATTATAAATAATAAGTTAATCCACAATAATTATATAATTGAATTTCAAACTTTAATAAGACCAGAAGTAATAAAAAAAAATGTAAAACCAAGTAATAATATAATAAAAAAAATAAAAGATATAAAGGAAAATGTTTTAATTATAGGTGCTAGTCAAGGAATTGGCAGAGATGTTTTTAATATTTTAAAATATAATAAAAAAATATTAAAAATTATTACCTATTATAAAAACCCCATAAAAATTAATAATAAAAAAATAATTAAGTATAAGGTTGATGTAAATAAAGATATAAAAAAAATTAGTAGAATTATTTCTGACTTTAACCCGATTAAAATATTTTATTTTGCAACACCTAAAATATTTTTTAATAATAAGTTAAATAAAAAAGTAAAAGATCAATACAAAAAGATCTTTGTAAATATTCCTTTAAAAATTATAAAGGATAATAAAGATAAAAATATTTCCTTTTTTTATCCATCAACGACTAATATTGAATATAACAATAAATCAATTTATTCTAAGAGCAAATTATATGCTGAAAAGAAAATTAAAAATATTTGTATAAAAAATAAAATACCCTGCTCAATTTTTAGATTTCCATCAATAAACTCGAGACAATCAATTTCTCTATTAAAAACTAATCTTCCAAGCTTAATAGAGTTTATGAATTTAAATAAATCGGCATTTAATAAAATATTCTTTACAAAATCTATAAAGTAATTTTAGAAAACTATTGATTTGTGTTGGGAATATAATAGTAATAAATATTAAGAACTCAATTATTGGTAATGTGTTAATGAAAATCTTTCAAAATCTGTTAAATTCAAAAAGTCGTTATGTAGATTTAGACTATTCTTATTCACAAACACTGGGAAAAATTAATAATTTGGTATTTAAAAGTATAGGTAGAAAAATTAACTTGTACAATAAAAATGATTTAAAAACTTTAACATTAAGCGATATTGTTAAATTAGATAATGATATCAGAACAAAATATCAGAAAAATTTAATCAAAATATTAAAACCAGAAATCCAAAAAATTACAAAAGGTATCCTTAACAAAGAAGATTTAAATAATTTTCATGTTGGTGCGCAATGCAAATTCAGAAAATATGAAATAAAAAAAAATATTCAGAAATTTAAAAAAAATTCCTATGTAAATATGACAAATGTAAATAAACCTCTTGGTGAAGAGTTTTATAATTTCCCAACTGTTCCCCATCAAGATATTTATTCTGTTGGTTTTAGAAGTTCGTCGGCATTTATTTTTTATTTTCAAATAACACCTGAGTTTAATGATAGCTGTTTAATGCAATTAGCAAAATTTAAAAATAAAGTGGGTATATATGATGTAACTAAAAAATATATTATAAATGACCTGAACTACGTTTGTAAAAAAGATGTAGTAGATAAATTGAAATGGGAGGTACCAAAAGGAATCAGGCCAGGTAAGATTTTTCTTATGGATTCAATAAGTACGCACAGAAGTAGCGAAATAGGATCAATTCCTAGAATTGCACTAAATGTTAAAATAATACCAAAATCTTTAAATTATATTTATAAAATCTACGGATTTAGAAAGAAATTTAAAAAAAAAGACAGTAATTATAATTTAAATGTTTTAGAAGAAGATTTAAGTAATGTAGCAAAATATAATAATGCAATAAATTTTGAACTTTCAATACTTAATTTGCTAAAAAATAACTTTGAGGTGGCTAAAAATAGACTGGATAAAATGTGTTTATTTGATTTAAATAGCTCAAAAGCAAACAAAATATTTACTGGAGGTTTATTTAGGTTGGCTATGGAAGAATTAAAAAATCATCATGTTTTAAAATTTAAAAATAAAAATTTTAAAATTGCAAAATTTTCATGTGCTGATTCGATACTTAATTCTACCAAAACAAATTATTTAAATTAATTATGAAAAATTTTTTAAAAATTTTAATAACACCTATTCTTCATTATGCTAGAAGACTTTTAACAATTTTAAAACAGCCCTTGCCTCCTGTTTCTCCTCACGATTTGTATGTTAAAGAACAAACTGCGAGCAGTTATAATCACTTTAAAAAATATTTTAAGGAAGTAATTTTTTTAAAGAGCGCTAAAGAAATAAGAAAATATTCAATAAAAAAAGCGATAGAAAATGATAAAAATCTTGAAAATTATTATTTAGAGTTTGGAGTATACAAAGGAAAAACTATAAGCTTTTTTTCAAAATATTTAAAAAAAGAAATTTATGGTTTTGATTCATTTGAAGGATTAAAAGAAGATTGGAAAGGTCATAATCTTGAAAAGGGTTATGGTAATTTAAAAGGCAACGTTCCTTTATTAAATAATAACAATATTGTTATTGTTAAAGGATGGGTACAAGATACGCTTCCAAAATTTCTTGAAGAGAAAAAACCAAAAATAAATTTTATTCATATTGATTTAGATACATTTGAAAGCACAAAATTTGTACTAGAAAACCTGAAACCACATATTAAAAAAAAATGTATAATATTATTCGATGAACTATATAATTTTCCTGGATGGGAAGTGGGAGAATATAAAGCTTTAAAAGAAGTATTTAACGAAAATGAATACAAATTTTTATCATTTTCAGCTGGTACTCAAGTCTGTATTGAAATAAATTAAATAATTATGGAAGATCACAAAATGACAAAACAGGATAAACTTGTTTTAGGTATAACATTAGCAGCAATCTTTGGAGGAGTATTTGTTTTAGGATTTGCTGGGTTGTTAGTCAATATATTTGGTTAATTTAAAACCTAAAACAAAATATATAAAATAAAAATATGGATCACCAAAAGGTAAATTTTTATATTTATATATTTTCTATTTTAATAATAATTTCTTATTTTTTCGGTTTTTATATAAATGAAGATAGTGCTGGGGGAGGTAAACCAGATTTACTTAATCATGAATGGGGAAACGTACAATTATTTATAAACAATAGTGTGTTAGATGTACTAAATGATCCTAGATATGAATCTTCTAGAACACCATTATATTTAATAATTAATAAATATAATATTTTTGCATCAACTATAGAAGGTCTAAGAATTAGTTACTTTGTATTTTCATTATCGATTCCTATAGCTTTTTTTTTCCTATTAAAAAAAATTAATAAAAGCGATAATATAAAAATTTTAAGTTTAATTTCTATCACCACTTTATTAAGTCCATACTTTAGATCTTCCGCTTTTTGGGCAAATCAAGAAAATCTTGCTATATTTTTTGTAATAATTTCATTAATTTTTTTAATAAGTGGACAAGAAGAAATAAAGAAAAAATTTTCAAGCAATTTATTATTGCCTACTTTTGCATCACTATTTAGCTTTTTAGGGTTTTATTCAGATCAAAAAATGGTTTTTCTGGTAATTTTTGTTTATTTTTATTTTATAATAAAAAATAATTTAAATTTTTTTATTAAATTTAGCTTGATAAATTTCTTATTTTTTATTCCTACATTGTTTTTATTTTATATTTGGGGAAATATTGTGCCTGTCGAAAGTCAATTTAGATTATCTTTAAATTTAATGGGTTTGAATATTTTTATTTCAAATATTGGAATATATCTAATTCCTATAATAATTGTTTTAATAATTAAAAAGGATATAAAAAAATATCTATCCTTTAATTACATTAATTTTTTTATATTAATTTTATTTTCCCTTTTGTTATTTTATTTTCTGCCAAATGAACCACAATTTGAAGGTAATGGAATTATTTTTAAACTATTAAGTGTAATTTCAAATAATTTTAATATTAGTTGGACTCTAGTTAAATTTCTATACTTTGTAATTAATATAATTATTTTATTTTTTTTATTAAATATATTTGAGAAAAATTTAGAGAATTTAATTTTTTTATTTAGTTTTTTAGTAATCTTTTCAATAACTAGTTTTACCTACCAATCTTATGTAGATCCATTATTTTTTATTCTTTTGTTTGGATATTTTAAACTAAAAAATAAAATAAATTTATTCACTACTACATATGCTTATGCGTTTACTATTTTTTATCTATTTATTTTATTTTCTTCAATTTTATTTAGAAAATTTATTATAATTTTGTAATAGTGTTTGATCTTATTAATTCATTTACTGGTGGTGCTGAATTATAGTGTAAAAGTTTTTTTATAGGCTTCGAAATTTTCCCTGAAAATTTTTTTCCCATCATTTTTGGAAAATCAAAATATGGCTTCATAAACCACGGACCATAATAATTAAATGCTCCCCATCTATTATTTTTTGAAGATTTTCCTCCTTTGTGCCATAGTCCAGAATCTATAATTACAATTGAACCTGCTCTACCCGTTAACGCTTTGCATTTATAATTTCCACTCCTGTTTGGTCTGTCTCTTCTATTGTGTGAGTTGGGAACATATAAAGTGGCTGAATTATCATTTGTAAAATCGTTAAACATTGTTATTGCTACATAACTAAAACCTTTTTCTAATCTTTTATTATTTAAATATCTTGAGTCTACATGCCAATTCCCAGCATTTTTGCATCTTTTACCATCTTTAAGATTTGGTCTTAACTTTCTGTTAACTACAGTCGAATCTATTAAAACGTAATTTTTATCAAGCAAATTAAAAAAAATTTTATCCAATTCTTTGTAGTGAATTAAATTAATTAATTTTTGATTATGACGAAAAGGATTATCAATAAATTGACATTTAGAAAAAATAGAACCTTTTTTTTTCTCAAGTTTATTAACTATTTTTTCAAAAATTTTGATATAATTATTACATTCTTTTTTACTCAAAATATTTGGTAAAATTGTAAAACCCTTATTTTTTAATTCGTTTATTTTTTTTTTATAATTCATCTAATTCTAATATATAATTAAGTATATAGTTAAATACTTATATTATCTCAATATTTTTTTTTAATAACATTAAATATATTTTTTTCATCAAGCATTTTGACTATCTCTTCTTGCGTAAATGATATTTTAAATTTCTTTTCAATAATTGTTATTAATGATAAATGGCCTAAGGAGTCCCATTTTGCTACATTATTAGCTGACAAACTTTTTTTTATATCTTTTTTTTTTATTTTGAATTGATTGACTATTAATTTTCGAATTTGATTTTTTATTTCTTTATTTTTCATATAATTAAGCAAGAAATTCTAATATTTTTTTTATTAATCCTTTTTTATCTACTTTTCCATTTTGTGTTCTAGGAAAATCCTCTTTAAAAATAAAAATATCTGATGGATACATAAAAGATGGAAGTTTTTTTTGTATTAAATTATTTATATATGATTTATTAATTTTAGTATTATTTGTTCTTACAAAAACAAATAAATCTGAACTTGAAGCTTTTCCAGTTCTGCTATAAGCAATTGCTACAGAATCATTAACACCTTCAATTTGTTTAATACAATTTTCAACCTCTTCTAACTCAACTCTATGGCCTCGAATTTTAACTTGATTATCTGTCCTGCCAACAAAATAATATAAGCCATTTTTGTCTTTTCTTAATAAATCTCCTGTTCTATAAACTTTTTGTGGAAGTTTATTATCAAATGGATGTTTAACAAATTGTAAATTAGTTAGAAAAGAATTATTCCAGTATCCAGGTGAAACTTGGGGGCCATAAACGTGCACGTCACCAGCTTCATTAATTTTTGCTTCTTTATTATTTTTTACAAGTATTACACGAAAATTTGGAAGTTCTCTTCCAACAGGAATTTCATCATAAAATTTTATTTTTTTAGGTATTAAATACCAATGAGATATGATTGCTGTTTCGGTGGTTCCATAAACATTATAAACTTTAATATTCTTAATTGAACTGTACAAATTGGTAACAAGGCCTTTTGGAATTGGTTCTCCTCCAAATACAAGATGTTTAATTTTAGAAAGTTCAACTGATTTTAATTTTTTAATATCGTCTAAATTTTTTATAAAACTAGGTACGGAGAAAAAAGCATTGATATTTTTATTTTTTTTAAAAAATTCAAAATGATTAATTTTATAAATTTGTTTATTAAATGGAACTACCGTACCGGCATTCATCCAACAAATAAAAATATCAAATATTGAAGGATCAAATGTTAATTCTGCAATATGGGCAAATCTTAATTTTTTTTTAATTTTAAAGTATTTAAGAGAATTTTTTAAATATTGAGATGTATTTTCATGCGTTACCATTACGCCTTTTGGCTTGCCTGTAGAACCTGAAGTAAAAATAATATAAGCCAAATCTGAACCACAAATATTTTTAATATTAGGCTTCTTAATTGATTTTGATAATACATCTTTTCTGGTTAAGAAAGATTTTTTTTTAACCTTTTTATCAATAATTAATATTTTAGTAATACTTTTATTATAAATTTTTGATATTTTTTTATAGTAAATTTCTTCAACAATAATAAATTTTGGCATGAGTGTTTTTAGTAAATATTTTATTCTATCTTTAGGAAATGCGCCGCTTAAAGGAACCCAGCAAGATCCTGCTTTTAAAACTCCGAGTATTGAAGCATACTGATTAATATTTTTATTAGTATATATACAAACTCTGTCATTAGTTTTGCATCCATTTTCATGTAAGAGATTAGCTAATCTATTTGAAAAATTTTCTAAATTTCCATAGCTTATTTTTTTACCATGATCATCCACTGCAATATAATTGGGATGTTTTAGTGCTACTCTCTCAAAAAATTCGTTTTGTAAGTACATTATATTAATGGAAAAAGTTTATTTTTATACTTAGGTGGGCGCTTAAGAAAAAAGAATAAATCTTTTTTTAATTCTTCAACCCCTATCTCAAAGCATGATTGCATATCAACAGCCATAAATTTAATTTTTTTGTTTATACTGGTTCTTAAAACCTTCTTTTTAAGTAATATTTTTTGAAATTTGTATGTATCATATTCTATATCAAGATAAGAATATCTTAGGGTGCTGCTAGAATATTTTGAGATAATTTTTTTGTTTATACAAATATCCCTATTAAAATGTTTATTATATAAATATGGTACACCAAATCTAAATTCAATATATCTTATAAAAGTACATACCGACAAATCACATCCTAAAAATACAATGTCAGAATTTAATTTAAATAATTGGTCCCATGGTGAATCTGCCCCAAATGCTATTGGAGTTTTTTTGTTAGTAATAAATTTAGCTTTTTTTCCTATCGAAGAAATATTGAATAAAGGATTTAAAGATCTAGATGATCCCTTTTTTTTATTTATAAAATCGCTTAAAGATCCTACTTCTTTGACAGAATTAGATTTTGACAAATCAAATTTTTTTGATTTAAGACCATAATCATAATAAGGAGTTAGGGCTGACAGAGTTCCATTTTTTCCTATTTCTTCAAAAACTAAATCAAAAATTTTTTTAGGAATGCTGTTTATTGGCAAATTTTTAATCAAACCTAACCCTACAATTGAAGAGTGAAGCAAACAACTAGATCCTTTTCTTAAATTAAGTTTTTTTAAATTTTTTTTAATTTCTGATAGGGTATTTGTTCTCATCTAGATCAGAACTGCACTGATAATGATGTTTCTTTTTTTATCTCTTCCACTTGTTCATCTGAACCATCTAAATACCAAACATACATAGTTCCATTTTCATCAAGTTCGACACTATCTGGTTTTTGCCATGATGGATTCCATTTCAATCTATTTTCAATATTGAAACCAGATTTTAATAAAATCGAATTATCTTTTTTTCTTCTGTCTACAATTGTATCTTGGTAAACTATAATTTTACCAATATCACTTAGTATGCAATATTTTGCTTTTGCTCTCCCAGAAAATTCACCACAACTGCTCAAAGCATTTGATAAATCTATACCTTTTTTAACACTTGTTCTGTGATGCTTCATGCCTCGTAATGGAACAGCATGAAATAGATAATGCGATTCTATATCATAATCTCTAAGTTTTGAATAAAGTTCAGATAAAGTTTCAAAATCATCATTTACACCTTTTAATAATGGATTTTGATTATAAATTCTAAATCCAACGCTTTGTAATTTTTTTATAGACTCTACTGATTCTTCCCAAAATTCTACTGGATGATTTATATGTGTACCAAGTTCAAATCTAAAATTATTATACTCTGAAAAAACTTCCAACATAGCATTATTGATTCTTTCAGGATCGTGAAAAGGAACTCTGCTTGCGACTCTCACTATTTCAATATTCGGTGCATTTTTTTTTATCTCTTGTAATGTATAAGACAGTAAAGGTAAACTCATAAGAGGATCTCCTCCAGTAATTAAAACTTCTTTTAAATCTTTTTTTCTTTCATCGCTCCCCATGTATTTTGTTGCATTTGAAATATCTTCTTTAGTCATAGTCTCAACGGGATACTGACCTCTTACACACCATCTACAATGAGCAGCGCAAACAGTTGTTGGTTCTAATAAAATTGTCCTTTTATATAACCTCTCTAAACCTCTAAGTGGTTTATTATCATAGTACGCCTTAACTCCTGATTGATAGTGTCTAGACTTTTCTAGAGAAGCTTCAATATTTCTTTCAAGTGGATTCTCAATGTATTGTTTTGCTATTGCTAAATACTCTTTACTTTTTTCACCAAAATTATTTTTTGCTTCTTCCATTTTAAATCTTAAAAATGGAGATATAAGTTCTTTAAACTGATCTTTAACTTTAGTTCCTGCCATTATATTTTAATAAGTTTTATGGTTATATAATATTTTATCATAAGTTATTTTTATTCAATAATCTATAATTTTATAAGATTGAATTTTAACATTAATTTAAAAATTTTACACGTTTCATCTAAGGAAATTTTGATATAATTTGAAATATTAGTCAAATTATTAGATCCATCAGCATATTGTAAAAAGTTTAAGAAATTTCGAGTGGTAAATTTACTTTTGCTATTATCAAATTTACTTATGTGAGGATATAAACCTCTTTTTGTAAGTTGTGGCTCACATAAAAATTTATTTTTAGGTAAAGATTTTTTTAATCTTCTGTAAACTTTACTTTTAAATTTACCATCATCTCGACTTTCCATAACAATATCTATCGCTTTCTTCACTATATCATATCCGCCTCTCAAACCTTTTTTTGTAACTAAATTAAAATTATCAAGAGATGTATGATACTCTGGATACTCTCCATATTTAGTTCTAAATATTGAAGCTATCGGCAAGTCTATACCTGGAGAGTTATATTGCCTTTCATCAGACCCTCTTTGTAAAAAAGAATATTTAACATATTTTACATTTAAATCTTGAAATGCTTTTTTTGCAGCCTTATCAGATAAAGATTTTCCATATTTGGTTGGTAAATATGAATATTGTCTTTCATCTCCTATACAAGAAATATTATAACCTGCGATCACATTATTTTTTAATTTTTTTAAATTTTTATTTAAATAAACTATTGAGCCTATAGTTTCGGGAACAAAAATAAACCTGAGGGTTTTGCTATTTGATTTTAAAGATATGAAATATTTTGCGAGTTCAGTAGCAACTAGCGGACCAGATAGTTCATTATTTGCCATTGATGGATGACAAATATTTGTTGAAATCATAATTTCTTTTTTTGATTTTCCTGGAATAACCAAATCCGCATAGGTTAATCTTCCCTTTTTGTTTAAAAATGATTTTATAACTACTTTAAATTCATCACTATTTTTATATTTTTTATATAAATTTTTTTTGTAATTATGAGAAATACAAAAACCCCAATATTTTTTATAATATGATGTAACATATGGGATAGCCTTTGGTTGTTCAGGTGTTGTATGTATGTGTAAAAATAATTCTTTTTTTTTAATTTTTTTATTAATCGGTATTGAGTAGCCAACTAAATGTAAGTTATTTATTTTGAAATCTATTATTTTTCGACCAAATTTATCTAACACGTAAGCATCTTTTATGTTCCATTCTGAAGGCACTTTCCAATCAAAAACTTTTGTTCCTGATTTAATTTCATAAATTTTAAGTTTAGGTAATTGTCGTTTTATTATTTTTAAAGTTTCTCTAACACCATTTCCAGTTATACTCCTACAAATTGGAAAAAGTTTTTTACCTAAATTATACATCTCATTCATTGACATAAATAATTATAAAATGATTTGATAAAGTATTATTGTTCAATTTTTGAACAACATTAGCATTTAGTGCTCAAATTTAAAAGCCCTCTATTTGTCTGCAATGATACAAACTATTTGCTCGAAGAATGCTCTTTTTTAATCACAATATTGCATAGTTTTTAAAAAGTGTTGTATAACTTTAAAAATTTAATTTTAATGTCTATTTTAATCATTACTGGATCTGGGGGGCTCGTAGGATCAGAGTCTGTAAAATTTTTTTCTAAAAAATTTTCCAAAGTTGTGGGAATTGATAATGATATGCGGTCATATTTTTTTGGCAAATCTGCTTCTGTTAAAAAAAACATAAATAATTTAAAAAAAGAATTTAAAAACTATAAACATTATAATTTTGATATAGGAGATTTTAAAAAAGTAAAAAAAATATTTAACAAATATAATAATAAAATTTCTTTTATAATTCACAGTGCTGCTCAACCTAGTCATGATTGGGCGGCAAAAGAACCTTTGGTTGATTACTCAACTAATGCTACAGGCACATTAAATATTTTAGAAAATATGAGATTAAATTGTCCAAAAGCAAAATTATTACATTTCTCAACCAACAAAGTTTATGGTGATAGACCAAATTTTTTACCCATGAGCGAAAAAAGAAAGAGATATGAGCTAAAACCTAATAATAAATTTTACCATAATGGTATTGATGAAAGTATGAGTGTAGATGATTGTAAACATTCACTCTTTGGTGCCAGTAAACTTGCTGCCGATATTTATTGCCAAGAATATATTAAATATTTTAATTTAAAAATAGGAATTTTTAGAGGTGGATGCTTAACTGGTCCTTTGCATCAGGGAGCGGAATTACATGGTTTTTTAAATTATTTAATTAAAGCTGCAAAAGAAAAAAAAACTTACAAAATTTTTGGTTATAAAGGAAAACAAGTGCGTGATAATCTTCATTCTAAAGACGTTGTTTCGGCAATATGGGAATTTTATAAAGCAAAAAATAATAGTGGTGTTTATAATTTTGGAGGTGGAAGAAAAAATAGTTGTTCAATTTTAGAAATCATAGATATTTTAAAAAAAAAATACGGTATCAATTTAAAATATAAATTAATAAAAAGTAACAGAATTGGTGATCATATTTGGTATATATCTGATATGAAAAAATTTAAAAAAAAACACAAAAAATGGAAAATTAAAAAATCATTAAACCAAATTATAGAAGATATTATAAATTATTAATACTTTCTGTCCTTAAACATATCTTCTTTTAATAAAATTTTTTCCAGAAAAATATAAATAATTATAAAAAAATATCTATTTTTCATTTCTTTTATTTTAAATTTTGATACTCCAACTTTTCTATTTGTCCATGATATTGGAATCACTTTATATTTAAATTTTCTGACTATTGACTTTAAGGAAAGTTCTGCATTTATATTAAAATGTTGCGAAATAATCGGATAGCACGAAATTAAAGTTTCTTTTCTATATGCCTTAAAAGCATTTGTCACATCGTTATATTTTATCCAAAATAAAGTTTTTATAAAATTATTGGCTAATCTATTAAAAATTAATTTAATAAAAGGATAATTTTTTAATTTAGAGCCTTTTATAAAGCGTGATCCAAAAACACAATCATAACCTTCATCAAGATACTGAATATATTTTGTTATGTCGTCAGGATCATCAGAACAATCTCCCATAAAAATTATTAGTGCATCATCGTCATTTTTTTCTATCCCAAATTTTAATGCGTTGCCAAAACCTGTTAAATTTTTATTTTGAAGGCCTTTAACACAGTCAATTTGTTGTTCATATTTTTTTATAATATTCCATGTTTGATCTGAACTATGATCATCAATTAGCGTAATGTTAATTTTTTTATCGATTTTATTTATAGAAGGAATTAACTTTTCAATTAGGTGTTGTATGCTCTTTTCCTCATTTTTCAAAGGCACTAAAATATTTACACTTTTAATGGTCATTTAAATTAATATCCTGAAATATATTATATTTTGAAAATTTTACTTTCCATTTAAAAATTTTTTTTACTTTTTCACTGTCAAGAACTATCCATTTCAAATCAAAATGTCTATTTTTTTTGATATATCCTATTTTTTTTGCAAAAATATTTTTATCGCACCATTTACTTAGTTCTTTAAGAGAAAATGATGAATTAATGCCCCCCGATACATTAAAAATATGTTCCTTAAGTTTTTTTCTTTTAAGAAACTTTATCTGTTTTTCAATTAGATTTGCTAGATCTATTGGATGTAAGCAATCTCTAACTTGATAACCTTTGCCTCCAAAACCAATATAATTTAACCTTTTATTTTTTTTCCAACTATTTATCCAAAAAGAAATGATTCCTTGGTCATTTTTATACAATTGACCGCTGCCAGCCAACAATCCACATCGATTAATTACAAAGGGCATTTTATGTAACATGCAATACTCTTGAACAATATTTTCACAAATCAGCTTACTTGATCCATATAATGACAGTGGGTTTTTTACTGAAAAATTTTCATTGATTCCTTTTGATGAAATTCCTAAAAATTTATTTTTATTTAATTCAAAACTATTATTTTTAATTTTTAGTTTAACATTATTTAAATTTGCTATGCTGTAAACTCTACTTGAGCTTATATATATAAATTTGGATTTAAAAAAATTACAATATTTTAATGCTTCTATTGTAGAAAAAATATTATTTTTGTAAAGGAATTCGGAAGAATTTTTATTTGTTCCATCTAAAACACTTGTTAAAGCGGCACAGTGTATAAAAGCCTGAAAATTTATTTTTTTCTTAAAAAATGTTTTTTTTAACTTTTTAGTTAAATCTCCTTTAAAAACTTTAATCCCATCTTTTTTCAATAGGTAAAAATTTTTTTTACTTCCTTTTCTGGATAAATTATCTATTCCGTAAACTTTATAGCCTAAAGATTGAAAATAGTTTGCTAGATTAGAGCCTAGAAAACCACAGATACCAGTTATAAATATTCGCTGCATTAAATTATTATAAAAAAATATAATTAATTAAGATTTTTTACTATATCTTCTGTCATCTTTTTTGCATCTGCAAAAAGCATTAAAGTATTATCCCTATAAAATAGTTCATTATCAACTCCTGCATACCCAGGTGATAAGCTTCTTTTAACAAACAACACTGATTTACATTTTTCAACATCCAAGATTGGCATTCCATATATCGGACTTTGTGGATCTGTTTTTGCTATTGGGTTAGTTACATCATTTGCGCCAATAACAAACGCCACATCCGCATTAGCAAAATCATTGTTAATTTCATCTAATTCAAAAACTTCATCGTAAGGCACGTTTGCTTCAGCAAGTAATACATTCATATGTCCTGGCATTCTTCCAGCTACAGGGTGAATTGCATAAGAAACTTCAATACCATTTTTTTTAAGTACATCTACCATTTCTTTTAATGAGTGTTGTGCTTGGGCTACAGCCATTCCATATCCTGGAACAATTATAACTTTTGAAGCATTTTTCATTAAAAATGCTGCATCTTCTGCATTACCACTTTTAACTGGTTTTTGATTTTTTTCTTTAGAAGATGATAATTGATCTGTTCCTCCAAATCCTCCTAAAATAACATTAAAAAAAGAACGATTCATTCCTTTACACATTATGTAAGATAAAATTGCGCCAGAAGAACCGACTAAAGCTCCAGTTATAATTAATGCACTATTTTCTAAAGTAAAACCAATTCCAGCCGCCGCCCATCCTGAGTAAGAATTTAACATTGAAATTACAACTGGCATGTCAGCTCCACCGATTGGTATAATTAATAAAAGTCCTAATAAAAAAGATATTGCAATTAATCCCCAAAAGATACTTTCCGACTGTATATTACAAAGGTAATAGATTAATACTATAACTGTTATACCTAATAATAAATTAATATAATGTTGCCCTTTAAAAGTAATTGGAGCTCCCGACATTATTCCTCGAAGTTTTAAAAAAGCTATTACAGACCCAGAAAAAGTAATTGCTCCTATTGCACCTCCAATTGACATTTCAATTAGACTTGCAATCTTAATATTTCCTGGTGAACCAAGATTAAAAGCTTGAGGATTTAAAAAAGCTGATATTGCCACAAAAACTGCAGCTAGACCTACGAGACTATGAAAGCCAGCAACTAATTCTGGCATAGCTGTCATTGGTATTTTGTATGCTATAAAAGCTCCTATTGATCCCCCCACTAAAAACAAAATTAATACATAAATAAAATTAATTGAAAAATTTCCAACAGATAAAACAGTCACGGTTATAGCTATTATCATTCCTAAAATTCCAAACAAATTTCCTCGTCTTGAAGTTTCAGGAGATGACAATCCTCTTAAAGCTAAAATAAATAATACTCCAGAAATTAAGTAAAATATTGCTGATAAATTTG
>CEUZ01239012.1_pt1 | contig 15360 bp, 14 predicted proteins | sample 361511 | NCBI WGS metagenome assembly CEUZ01 (sample SAMEA2622822, study PRJEB7988) | marine metagenome | biome: marine biome (ENVO:00000447); feature: surface water layer (ENVO:00002042); material: "saline water (ENVO:00002010), including plankton (ENVO:xxxxxxxx)" | depth 5 m
ATTTACTGGACAAGTTTTGAAAAATGTAAAAAAAGTAACTTATCATATTTCATTAAAAAGATTGATATTAAGAAAATTAATTTTAGGCGTTGCGGATGGAATAATGAAAGCTGATGGAAAACCAATTTATGAAGTAAAAGACATGAAAGTTGGTTTATTTATATCTAATCAATAATAAATAATAAATGAAACGTGTAGTAATTACTGGGATAGGAATAGTTTCATGTATAGGTAATTCTCAAGATGAAATTATTAATAGTCTAAAAAATTTAAGGTCAGGTATTGTTAAGGCTCCAGAGTACGAAGAGTTTGGTTTCAGAAGCCTAGTTCATGGCAAGCCAAAAATAAATTTGGAAGAGCATATTGATCGTAAAATTCTAAGATTTATGGGTGATGGTGCTGGGTTTAATTATATTTCTATGAAAAAAGCAATAGAGGATTCAGGTTTAGATGAAAAAGAAGTATCAAATGAAATGACAGGACTAATTGTGGGTTCAGGAGGTCCGTCAACTCAAAATTTTTTGAATGCTTTTGAAATTACAAAAATAAAAGGAGCTAAAAAAATTGGCCCATATATGGTGCCTAGAACAATGTCGAGTACAAATTCAGCTAATTTAGCTGTTCCTTTTAAAATTAAGGGAGTAAATTATTCTATTTCATCTGCATGCTCTACAAGCAGTCATTGTATTGGAAATGCATATGAATTAATTCAGCTAGGTAAACAAAACACAATTTTTGCTGGAGGTGGGGAAGAATTACATTGGACTATGTCTGTTTTATTTGATGCAATGGGAGCTCTTTCTTCGAAGTATAATAACACGCCAGAATTAGCTTCAAGAGCTTATGATAAAGATAGAGATGGTTTTGTTATATCTGGTGGTGGAGGAACAGTTGTTTTAGAAGAATATGAAAAAGCAAAAGCAAGGGGGGCAAAGATCTACGGAGAAATAACCGGATATGGAGCTACTTCAGACGGTTATGACATGGTTCAACCTTCTGGGGAAGGGGCTGTTAGATGTATGCGTCAAGCTTTAAAAAATATTAGTGGTAAAATTGATTATATAAATTCACATGGCACAAGTACTACAATTGGAGATATAAAAGAGTTGGAAGCCATTAAAGAAGTATTTAAAGATAATATTCCATTAATAAGCTCTACTAAATCTTTAACTGGCCATTCTTTAGGGGCAACAGGAGTTCAAGAATCTATTTATAGTTTAATTATGATGAATAATAATTTTTTAGCTGGATCGGCAAATATTAAAAATTTAGATGAAGAAGCAATAAATTCTAATATTATCCTTAACAAATCAATAAACAAAAATGACATAAACAATATTATGTCCAATAGTTTTGGTTTTGGCGGGACAAATTCAACTTTAATTTTCTCGAAAATTTAGATGTTAAAAGGAAAAAAAGGAATAATATTTGGTATAGCAAATGATCATTCTATTGCATGGGGTATAGCCAAAAAACTTAGAGAAAACGGTGCTGAATTGGCTATAGCTTACCAAAATGAATTATTATTAAAAAGAGTCAAACCTCTAGCAGAAAAATTAAATAGTAATTTTCTTATTAAATGCGATTTTGTAAATGAAGTAGAAATTAAAAAATGTTTTGAATCCGTTGAAAAAAAATGGAATACTATAGACTTTGTAGTTCACGCAGTTGCTTATGCAGATAAAAATGAATTAAATGGAAAATACATAAAAACTTCAAAAAATAATTTTTTAAATGCATTAAATATTTCATGTTATTCTTTCACTAAAATTGCCCATCTTTCTTCAAATATAATAAAAAATGGAGGGAGTTTAATTACTCTAACTTTTTATGGATCTAATAAAGTTATACCATCTTACAATGTAATGGGAGTAGCAAAAGCTGCGTTAGAAACTAGTGTAAAGTATTTAAGTGTAGATTTAGGAGATAAAAATATTAGAGTAAATGCTATATCTTCAGGACCCATGAGAACTTTATCAGGATCTGTAATTAGAAATTCACGTGAGGTTTATAATTACACTGAAAAAAATGCGCCACTTAAAAGAAATGTAAATTTAGAAGAAATTGGAAATACAGCATTGTATTTAGTAAGTGATATGTCAAGAAGTGTTACTGGAGAAATACATTATGCTGATTGTGGATTTAATATTGTTGGAATGCCAAAATTATAGAATTTAAAGATCAATCTAATATTTTTTCATAATAATTTGGATTATCTAGAAATATACTATCAACTCCATTTTCCCATAATTTTAATGCAGATTTATATTTGATATTTCTTTTTGAAAAAACAGTAATTGCCAAATTATTTTTTTTACAAAGTTTAATTATATTTTTATTGATAAAATTTTTGTTAAAACCAATTGAAAAACATTTCAAATTTATGCATTTTCTAATTATAGAGTTAAAATCTTTTTTATAATTTGAATTATCTAATAAATATCCTAGACCTGAACCAGGCATATATCTTCTCATTAATTTTAAAGACAAATAATCAAAACTAGAAAAATAATATTGAAATTTTGGTCTAAATTGATTTATTAAATTGCTTATAGCAATTACGTTTTCTTTTTCTTTTCCTTTATTTGGTTTTAATTCAATATTTAAACAAATTTTTTTTTCAAAACAATATTTTAAAACTTCTTCTAATTTTGGCGGATATTCATTTTGGTATTTTTTATCAAACCATGATCCAGCATCAAGTTTTAAAATTTCATTATAAGTAAAATTATATGGAAAACCTTTTCCAGAAGTTGTTCTATTTAATAAATCATCATGTAAAAGAAAAGGAATATTATCTTTAGATATTTTTACATCTACCTCAATCCATTTAAATCTATAATCAAAAGCTTTTTTTATAGATGCAAAAGTATTCTCAGGTGCCAAATCTCTTAACCCCCTATGCCCAATAATTTTTGGAAGAATAATTTTCATTCAAATTATTGATTATAATGAAAAATTAAATTTCTTATAATTTTAGTAAATTAACTATCAACATCTTTCATTGACAGTTTTATTTTGCCTCTACTATCAATATCTAATACTTTAACTTTAACAGTATCTCCCTCTTTAATTACATCGCTTACTTTTTCAACACGTTCATTTTTTAACTTACTAATATGCACTAAACCATCTTTTGAACCCATAAAATTAACAAAAGCTCCAAAGTCCATTAACTTTACAACTTTGCCTTCATATATTTTACCTATTTCTGGTTCTTCGGTAATTCCATTAATCCAATCTATAGCTGCTTGCCCTGATTCTTGATTTACTGCAGCAATACTCACCAAACCTTCGTCATTTATCTCAATTTTTGCACCTGTTTTTTCAGTAATTTCTCTAATTACTGATCCGCCCTTACCAATAACATCTCGAATTTTATCTTTATGAACTTGTAGTGTAGTAATAGTTGGTGCGAAATTAGATATTGATTCTCTTGATTTATCTAAAGCCTTATTCATTTCATTTAATATATGAATTCTCCCTTCTTTAGCTTGGTCAAGAGCTTCCTTCATAATTTGTGAAGTAATGCTAGTTATCTTAATATCCATTTGTAAAGAAGTAATGCCGTCTTTTGTGCCAGCAACTTTAAAATCCATATCACCTAAATGATCTTCATCTCCTAAAATGTCTGATAAAATCAAATATTTTTCTTTTTCTTTAATTAAGCCCATTGCAATACCTGCTATAGGCTTTTCTAAAGGCACACCAGCATCCATTAATGATAAAGATGTTCCACAAACTGTTGCCATAGAACTAGAACCATTTGATTCTGTTATTTCTGAAACTACTCTATAAGTATATGGAAATTTTTCTGCAGGAGGTAGCATAGGATGTATAGCTCTCCACGCTAATTTACCATGTCCAATTTCACGTCTACTTGTGGATCCTACTCTTCCTACTTCTCCAACTGAATAAGGAGGAAAATTATAATGAAGCATAAAATTCTCTTTGTATTCACCTTCAATAGCATCAATTCTTTGCTCATCAAGACCTGTTCCTAAAGTTGTTACAACTAATGCCTGGGTTTCCCCTCTTGTAAATAAAGCAGATCCATGCGTTCTTTCTAATAAACCAACTTCACAATTTATAGCTCTAACAGTTTTTGTATCTCTTCCATCAATTCTATTTCCTGTTTCTAATAACTCTTTTCTTACTATTTCTTTTTCAATAGATTTAGTTGATTCATTAATTATTACTAAAGACATGCTTTCAGAAACATATTTATCTGAAATTGTATTACGAATTATTTCTAGTTCAGAAGATCTTTTTTGTTTTTCCTTAATTTTATATGCTTCCACAAATTTATCACTAAACTCTTTACTTATTTCTTTAGGAAGATTTTTAACCTCAGAATTTATTTCTGAAATTTTCCAAGGATCATTAGCTGCTTTTTCTGCTAATTCGACAATTAGTTCAATAACTTTCTTATATGATTCTTCTCCCAACGTTACTGCTTCAAGCATTTCATCTTCTGAAAGTTCGCTGGCTTCAGATTCAACCATTAAAACTCCTTTTTTTGTTCCGGCAACTACCAGATCTAAATCCGAAGATTTTAATTGACTTAATGATGGATTTATAACAAATTTTCCCTCAATTCTTCCCACTTTTGCTGCACCTATTGGACCTAAAAAAGGCAATCCAGAAAATGTTAAAGCCGCACTTGTAGCTATCATTGCTACTATATCAGAATCATTTTCTTGATCATGCGAAAGCACAGTACATGTTACTTGAGTTTCATTTTTGAAATCTTTATGAAAAAGTGGTCTTATAGGTCTATCAATTAATCTACAGATTAAAGTTTCTTTTTCAGTTGGTCTCCCTTCTCTTTTAAAAAAGCCTCCAGGAATTTTACCTACAGAATAAAATTTTTCTTGATAGTTTACAGTTAAAGGGAAAAAATCTATTTCAGGATTAACTATTTTATTAGCAGTCACGTTAGCCATAACAGTCGTTCCTTCATAAGTTACTATTACTGAAGAATTAGCTTGTCTTGCAATTTTGCCAGTTTCTATTATTAATTTTTTATCACACCAATTTATTTCTTTTTTATGTATTTTAAACATTTTATTCCTATTATTTTAAATTTGATTTTATTTTTATCCGCGAATATTTAACTCTTTTAAAATATTTTTATATTTTGAGTTATCTTTATTTGAAAGGTAATTAAGTAATTTTTTTCTCTTGTTGACCATAATAATTAAGCCATTCTTAGAATGGTTATCATGTTTGTGCTTTTTAAAATGTTCAGTTAAGTTTTTGATTCTTTCGCTTAAAACTGCAATCTGTACTTCCGCCGAACCAGTATCCTTTTCATTTGTTGCATAATTTTTTATTAATTTTTCTTTTACTTCTTTTTTTATCGACATCGTACCTCCTAAATTAATACTTTTCTTGGTTGAAAAAAATTTCCTTCTAAAGCACCTAAAGAAATCACTTGTCCTTTAAAAGTGGCTAAATATTCCTGATGATTTTTTTTGGTCAAAGTTGTTTTAAAAAGTAAATCAACTTTAACTTTTTTTCCATAAGAAATATCTTTTAACATTTTTCTATCATCTATCTCGAAAGCCGGGATGTCGTCCAGCACTGATAAAGATGAATGAAAACCCTTAATTCCAATTGCCATTTGTCTCATTTTTAATAAATCGTCCAGTAAAATCGAATTTTTTTCTGTAAATTTACCAACTTTAGTCCTTTTCAAGGAAAAAATATGGGCTTTAGTGTTTAAAAATTCTCCAAAATCTCTAGCGAAACTTCTAACATAAAAACCCTTACTACATTCTATTAACATTTTTGAAATATTTTTTTTTGGCTGACTTAAAAGATTAAGTTTGAAAACCGTAACTTTTTTCTCTCTAGTTTCAAAGTTTTCATCTTTCATAAAACGCTTATAAGCCCTTTCTCCATTAATTTTAACAGCAGAAACTTTTGGGGGTTTTTGTAAAATTTCTCCAATAAAAAATTTTTTATTTTCATAAATAGTTTTTTTTGTCGGAATATTATTTGATATATCTAAAATCTCTCCTTTATGATCATCAGTTGTTGTTTGTTCGCCCCATTTAATTTCAAATTCATAAATTTTTCTTTGATCGCTAATTAATGGTATTAGTTTAGTATTTTTTCCTAAAGCTATGGGTAATATACCTTCTGCATTAGGATCTAAAGTGCCAGCATGGCCAATCTTAGAAATTTTGAAATTTTTTTTTATTTTTCGAATAACATCAAAAGAAGTAATATCTTTATTTTTATAAATATTAATCCATCCATCAATATTATTCATTATTTTAAGTCTCTTAAAACTTTTTCATTAGATAAAAGTTTTTGAATTTTTTGTGCTTCATCAAATGTATCATCTAAATAAAATTTAATTTTAGGTGTATATTTAACTTTCAGTTTTTCATTTGATATCGCTTTCTGAAAAAGAAATTTGTTTTCATTAAAAACTTCTAAAATTTTCTCTTTATTTTTTCCCCCCAAAGGCATTATATATACAGAAGCTACTTTTAAGTCTTTTGATACTTTTACAAAAGAAACTGTAACTGATTTTAATTCTTCTTCATTATCGAAGATATTAATTATATTTATATTTTCACTAATTATTCTTCTTATAACTTCACTAAACCTGATTTGCCTTTGCGAGGGCTCATCTATATTATTCATTATAAATCAATTAAAGCTCCCTAGCTTGTTCAATAATATCATAAGTTTCAATTATATCATTAACTTTGATATCGCTAAAATCTTCAATCATTATTCCACACTCTAAACCTTTTTTAACTTCTTTAACCTCATCTTTAAATCTTTTTAAACTAACAATTGAACCGTCATGTATTACTATATTATCTCTTAAAACTCTTATTTTTGAAGCTCTTTTAATAAATCCCTCTTTAACATAACATCCCGCAACATTACCAACCTTAGAAATAGGAAATACTTCCCTTATTTCAACATTTCCAGTTATTTTTTCTTTAGTGTCTGGTTTTAAAAGTCCTCCCATAAATTTCTTCATATCATCAACAAGTTCATAAATAATTGAATAATATCTGATATCTACACCTTCTCTTTTTGCTAAATCTCGCGCTTGGGGAATTGCTCTAACATTAAATCCAACAATAAAACCTTGGCTAGAGCTTGCTAAAGCAACTTCGCTTTCAGTTATAGCTCCTACTCCTTTAAATAAAACTTTAGCCTCAACTTCATTAGTAGATAAATTTTTAACTGAATTTTCAATTGCTTCAGCAGATCCATGAACATCTGCTTTTATTACTATAGGCAAAGCAGCTATTTTACCTTGAGAAATTTTTTCGAACATTTGCTCGACATTAGTTTTATTAACTGTATTTTTTTTCTGAAATGCTTTTTCTTTTCTATTTTCAATTATTTTTCTTGCAGTACTTTCATTATCTACAACAATAAAATCATCTCCAGCATTTGGATTAGAATCAAATCCCAAAACTTCAACTGGAAATGAAGGAGGTGCACTTGAGATATTTTTTCCTTTGTCATTTACTAGGGCTTTTACTTTTCCCCATTTTGAACCTGAAACAAATATATCACCAGATTTTAACGTACCTTTTTGAACTATAATAGTAGCTACAGCGCCTCTTCCTTTATCTAATTTAGATTCAATTACTATTCCTCTTGCTGATCTATTAGGATTTGCTTTAAGTTTTAAAATTTCGGCCTGTAATTGAATTGCTTCCTCTAGTTTATCTAAATTTATTTTTTTTAATGCTGAAATTTCAACATCTAAAACTTCTCCACTTAACTTTTCAACAATTATTTCATGATTAAGTAAATCTTGTCTTACTTTATCTGGATCTGATCCTTGAATATCAATTTTATTTATAGCAACAATAATAGGAACCTTGGCAGCTTTTGCATGCGAAATTGCTTCTATTGTTTGAGGCTTAACACTATCATTTGCAGCAACAACTAGAATTACTATATCCGTAGTTTGTGCACCTCTTGATCTCATATTGGAAAAAGCTTCATGTCCAGGTGTATCAATATAAGTTATATTTTTATTGTTGTTATTGGTTTGATATGCTCCAATATGTTGTGTAATACCTCCAGCTTCTCCAGAAATTATATTTGAACTTCTTAACGCATCAAGTATACTAGTTTTTCCATGATCAACATGGCCCATAATAGTAACAATAGGTGGTCTTGAAACAAGATCTTCTTCCTTATCGTTATAATCTTCTATTTCTTTAAGAACATCATCCTCGGTAACACGTGCTACAGTATGTCCAAATTCAGTAGCTATAATTTCTGCTGTATCAGCTTCTATAGACTGGGCTGCATTTGCCATTATTCCCATTTTCATAAGAGCTTTAACTACATCGCCAACTTTAGTTGCCATCCTATTAGATAATTCTTGAACTTTAATAATTTCTGGAATTGTTATTTCTCGAGAAATTTTTTCAGGTTCAGTAGTATTTAATTTTAATTTTTCTTTTTCTCTAGCTCTCTTAATCTTAGCAACACTTGGAAATTTATCATATTCTCTTTCCTCTTGCTCAAGAAGTTTATTAATATTTACTTTTCCTGATCTTTCATCTGAATCGGAATATGGTTTGAGTGTAGTTTTCTTTGTTTGTGTTTTTTTTATATCAGTATTTTTTTTATTTTTATGTACAAAATTTTTATTAGATTTTGATGGAAACTGATGAGTAGACATTTGATTTTGAGAAAACTGCGGCTTAGATATAGATGAACCTCTTTGATTTGATTTAGTAGTTAAAGATCTTTGTCTTTGATTATTTTTATTTCTAAATACAATTTGAATTGTTTTACCTTTTTCTCCAGGCTTTCCTCTTATATTTTTTTGAGGACCTAAATTTTTTCTTAACTGCAATCTTCCTGCGGATGACAGTTTTAGTGGTTTTTTTTGTTTTTTATTTTCTTTTTTTTCCAATTTATTATCAATAATTTTTATGATTTTTTTTCATCCGTAAACCATTTTTCACGGGCTTTCATAATCATGTTATTTATAATATTTTCATCTAATTCTAAGGATTTAAAAATACCTTCTTGTTTATCTATTAAATCAAAATTTGATAATCCTGCAAAATCATCTAAGGTAGTAATGTTATTTTTAGCAAGAAGCGCTAACATTTTATTATTAATCCCCTCAAGATTTTTTAGATCATCCTGAATATCATTATCTTTAATCATTCTAATATTCTCTTCTTCTTCAGCTAAGACAAAATTTTGCGCTCTTTCTTTAAGCTCATTTGCTAAATCTGAATCAAATCCTTCAATTTTTTCTAAATTTTCTTTACTTTCATTATAAATACTATCTACCGATACATAACCTTCAGTGACTAACAATTGAGCAATAACATCTTCAACATCCAATGCTTTGACAAACATCTCTGTTTTAACTTTGAATTCTTCTTGACGTCTCTCCGCTTCATCATCTTCAGTTAATATATCTATTTCAAGATTAGTTAATGTTGATGCTAATTTAACATTTTGTCCTTTGCGACCTATAGCAAGACTTAATTGTTCATCCGGAATTACTACCTCTACTTTATTTTTTTCTTCAAATAAAAAAATTTTTGAAACTTCAGCAGGAGCGATTGCATTGGCTAAAAAAGTCGCTTGGTTTTCTGACCACATAACAATGTCAATTTTTTCACCTTGAAGCTCATTGACTACAGCCTGTACTCTAGAACCTCTCATACCTACACAAGCCCCCACAGGATCAATTGTTGAATCATTTGTAAAGACGCTTATTTTAGCTCTTGAACCAGGATCTCTTGCTACGCTTTTAACTTCAATTATCCCGTCAAAAATTTCTGGAACTTCTTGATTAAATAATTTTGCTAAAAATTGTGGGTGAGTTCTTGACAAAAAAACTTGATACCCTTTAGTATCTTGCCTTACATCATAAATATATGATCTTACTCTGTCACCATTTTTGAAAGTTTCTCTTGGAATCAATTCTTCTCTTCTTAAAATAGCTTCTCCTTTTCCTAAATCAACTATAACATTTCCAAATTCAACTCTTTTAACAACTCCAATTGCTATTTCTCCTACCTTGTCTTTATATTCTTCATACTGTTTTGATTTGTCTGCTTCTCTAACTTTTTGAATAATAACCCCTTTTGCATTTTGAGCAGCTACCCTTCCGAATTCAAAAGGGGGAAGCTTTTCTATTATAAATTCTCCCAGATCTGCTTCGGGTTTAATTTTTTTTGCTTCTTTTAAAGATATTTGATTTTTTTCATTTTCTATATCTACATCCTCAACAACTTCTAAAAATGAATTTAATTTAATATCTCCATTTTCACGATTAATTGAAACTCTTATATCTCTATCCTGACCATATTTTACTCTTGCTGCTTTTTCCAATGCTAGTTCCATAGCTGAAAAAACCTCATCATTATCAAGATTTTTTTCCTGAGCTACGTTCGCAGCAACTTGTAACATTTCTTCTCTTATTACTTTTATTTTTTCTTTTGACATTTTTTTAACCAAAAAAAAGGCGGGTATTCCCACCTCTTTAAATTCCCTAATTTGATTTACTTATAGTAATATAATTAAAAAACTCAAGTCTTATATTTTTTGCATAACAATAAAATACGATTTTCTGTTGTTTCTTAGGGCTTTTTTAAAATACTTTGTCTCAAAAGAATTATTGAAACAATAATCCCATTTATATGGCAAATCATTAACCCATTTAAATTTTCTTGAAATAGAAAAAATTCTTAAAATATTGAGAAAATAATTTTTACAATCTGTAGCAATATATATTTTGCCTTTTTTAATAAGAAAAGGATAAACTTTATTAAGAAAACTTGTCTTAATTATCCTCCTTTTATGATGTTTCTTTTTTGGCCAAGGATCAGGAAACAAAAGCCAAATTTCTTTACAAATGTTTTTCATCTTGAGTTCATCAAAAAAAATTAAAGCATTTTTATTAAAAATTTTAATATTTTTTATTTTTTGATCTTCGACTTTCTTACATAAATTAATATTTCCATCTAAATAAATATCAGAAGCTATTATTAATTGATTAGGATTTTTTTGTGATAAGTAAAGAGAATAATCACCATCACCAGATCCAATTTCTAAGATAATTTTTTTATTTCTATTAATTGCATTTGTTTTAAAATTATATTTTTCTAAGATTGAATAACTCGATTTACTTAAGGATTTTTTTCCTTTTTTTCTACCAAAAATTTTAAATTTTTGATTAAATATTTCTTTTTCTCTGTTCAATTAGTATAGCGCCTAATGTTAAAAAAATTAGAAATAAATAAATTAATCTATGAATATAGATTAAATTAGTAACCTTATAGTTAATCTGAAAATTAAAATTTTTCGATATTTTTTTGTTTAATGGAATATGTTGAATAATTTCCCCATTATTATTTATTAGAGCTGAAATACCATTATTAGATACTCTAATTAAAGATTTATTAAACTCGACAGTGCGAATTCTTGACAAATAAAAATGTTGATATGGACCTGAGAAACTGCCGAACCAGGCGTCATTCGTTATATTAATTAAAAGTGGACTTAAAATATTTAATTTGTTTAGCAAATTATTAAAAAAAATTATTTCATAACAAATTACAGGGACAAAATCAAAATTATAATCTGTTTTAATAATTCTATTATTTTTTCCTTTTTGAAAATCTGACTCTCCGACAATATTTTCTAAAAACTTAAGTTGTTTTCTAAAAGGTAAAAATTCTCCAAAAGGAACTAAAATTTTTTTATCAAAAAAATTAAAATTATTTTCAGAAATATAATATAATGTATTAAAAAAATTTTTACCATCCTTTCTTATGCCGCCAATCACAATAGAGTTATTATTAGATAAATTTTTTTGAAAAAAATTAACTATATTATGATTATTAATTATGAAAGGATAATCTGTTTCTGAAAAAATATGTATTGTGTTTTTATTTTTTTTAATTAATTGAAGAAGTTCATCAATTCTTTCATCAAGTTTTGTATTATTTTTTATTTTATCTGATTGACTGATATTTAGCTGATTTATTGATAAATTCAAATGTAAATCTGAATCTTCATTGATGCTATTTAATCTTAAAATAACTAAAAGAAATGCAATTAAAATAGAAACTATAAAAAAATTTAATATCATAAAAGAAAAAGAATTTTTATTAAAAAATAAATATATGCTTACTGGAAACAAAAAAATTAAAATAACAAAAAAACTAAATCCATTTGTGCCAAAATAATAGACAAGTTGAAGTAAAAAATAATTACTTGAACCTACTAACGAAAAACTTACCCAAGGAAATCCAAATATGAATTTTTCTCTGATAATTTCTAATAATACAAAAACAACAGGCAACATTATTAGTTTTGCAATATTGTTTTTAAAAAAACTTAATATTAAAAAGCCAAAACCAAAATAAACCGCAATATACAAGGTTAATAACAAAGCTAAATTAGAATATTTTTCTGTAAAAACGTTAAGCATTAAAGGTTCTTTAATCCAATATAATAGTACCACACTAAGACCTAACCCAAATGATACGCCATAAAGAAATTGATAAAATTTACTAATTTTTACAAATTGTTTATCTATTAAATAAAAATATAAAATTGGAAACAATATAAAACCCATTGGAAATAAAAAAAAAGGTGGAAATAAAAAAGAGCAACCTATTCCTAAAAAAAAACATTTATATAAGTAAGACAAATTTTTTATACTTTATCAACTTCTAAGCTATTTATTCTTCTGTCTGTAGCACTCAGAACCTTAAAACTAAGTAAATTTTTATAATGAAACATTTCATTTTGTTTGGGGACTTTGCCAGCTAAAAAGAAAACGAGTCCACCTAATGTGTCAATTTCTTCATCAATTATTTCATTAATTTTGATTTTATAAATATTCTCTAAATCAATTAATTTATAATTTGCATTAAATATGAATTTAGAATTGCTAATTTTTTTAAATTCAAAATCATCTTTAATATCGTGTTCATCCTCAATTTCTCCAACTATTTCTTCAACTAAATCTTCTATAGTGACAAGTCCATCAACCCCACCAAACTCATCAACTACTAAGCTCATATGAATTCTTGAAGATCTCATTCTTTTTAAAAGATCTAGTATTGGAGATTTAGGCGCTACATACAAAACTTCACGCAAAATATTATTAATATCAAAATTTTTTAAATTAATATTTTTAAAAACATCTTTTATATGAACAAAACCAAGAATATTATCTAGGTTTTGATTATAAACTGGCATCCTAGAATGTGCTTCAATTTCAATAATTGACAAAATTTGTTTTATATTTTGATTTTTTTCTATAGCAATAATTTCTGCTCTTGGCACCATTACATCTTCAACTGTTTTGTGGTTTAAATTTAAAATATTTTTTATTAATTTATTTTCGTTATTGTCATCTAAATCATTATAATCTTTGTTAACATCTGATTTTTCACTCAATAATTTTAACAAATCTTCTTTTTCTATTTGATTGCTAAATAACTTTTTAATTAACCAAAGTCTAAAGCCTATTTTAGAATCACTATCATTGTTATCTTTTTTCATAAGTATGGGTTCGATATACCAAGTCTATTTAATATATAAATTTCTTTAGATTTCATTTTTAAATAATTTTTATTATTATTATGTGAATATCCATTTATATGAAGGATGCTGTGTATTATTAAATGTGCAAAATGATCATAAAAATCTATATTATTTTTTTTTGCATCATGAATAGCTGTATCTGCTGATAGTATAATATCACAATGATTTTCAATTACACTATTTTTTTTAATTTTTGATACAAAAGTCAAAACATCTGTTGATTTATTATTTTTTTTATAGATTTTATTGTATTTTTTTATAAAAGAATCATTAGTTAAAACTATATTGCAGTTATATTTACCCTTTGGATTAAAATCAAAATTTTTTTTATATGAAAAAATTTTACTAATTATTCTTTTAATTTTAGGAAATCTTCTTGGCCAATGATTACTTTTAACAATAATAGAATAAGTTAATTCCATCTATTTTTCATATTTCTCAATAATTTTTTGTACTATTTCATGTCTAACTACATCATTTTTATCAAAATATACAAAACCAATATCATTTAAATTTTTTAACCTATTTTCAGCATCTATTAAACCCGATTCATTTTTTGTGACTAAATCTATTTGAGTTTTATCACCTGCTATTACCATTCTACTATTTTTACCTAATCTAGTTAAAAACATTTTCATTTGTGTCAAAGATGTATTTTGTGCTTCATCCAAAATAATATAGCAATCTTCTAAAGTTCTTCCTCTCATAAATGCTATTGGAGCTATTTCTATAGTGCCATTGTCAATTTTTTTTTCTACTTGATCGTAAGGTATCATCTCATACAAAGCATCGTAAATTGGTCTTAAAAAGGGATCAACTTTTTCTTTTAAATCACCTGGTAAAAAGCCAAGTTTTTCCCCTGCTTCAACAGCGGGCCTAGACAATATAATTTTATTAATAATGCCCTTTTGTAAACAATAAACAGCTTTAGCTACAGCAAGATATGTTTTGCCTGTGCCTGCAGGTCCAATTGAAAAAACAATACTTTTATTATTTAATAAATTAAAATATTTTTTTTGGTTGACTGATCTTGCATAAATTTTTCTTTTTTTTGTTTGAATAAATAAATCTGGTTGAGAATCATTTATTTTATCAAGCTCCAAAAAGCTTTTTGTATCTTTTACTTTTTCATCATCAATTTCGTAGCCATTTTTTGCATCTTCAAACAATTTTTCAAGTGCTTTTTTAGTTTTTTCAACAGCACTCTTATTTCCTTTTATCTTTACAATATTTCCTCTGTAATCAATAGAAACATTATTGAGCTTTTCTAATAATTGAATGTTTCTATCTGATGAACCAAACAAACTGCTTAAAAGACTATTATCATTAAATTCAATTTGAATTTCATTGATACTATCTTTATTCATTTAGTTCAGCCTCAAGAGCAAAATCAGTTGATCTTTTAATATTTACATTTTTAATTAAACCTAACAAATTTTCATTCGATTTAATAAAAACGCTTTGATTATATATACTTCTTCCAATATATTGATTTTTATGCCTGCCGATACGATCAAATAAAACTTCTAATTTTTTATTTACAAATGATTTATTAAAGTCTTTTTGTTGTTTTTTTAATAAATATTGCAATTTATATAATCTTGATTTTTTTATATTTAAATCAATTTGCTTCAAATTAGCTGCCGGTGTGCCTGGTCTTGGACTATACATAAATGAGTAGGCAATAACAAACTTTATTTTTTCTATAAATTTCATAGTTTGATCAAAATCTTCTTCTAACTCGCTTGGGTAGCCAACTATAAAATCAGA
>CEUZ01291264.1_pt1 | contig 15359 bp, 10 predicted proteins | sample 361511 | NCBI WGS metagenome assembly CEUZ01 (sample SAMEA2622822, study PRJEB7988) | marine metagenome | biome: marine biome (ENVO:00000447); feature: surface water layer (ENVO:00002042); material: "saline water (ENVO:00002010), including plankton (ENVO:xxxxxxxx)" | depth 5 m
TAAACCATCTTTAGGGTCGGCTCTCCATTGCCTATCTTTTATCTCAGATTTTGATGGTTTTTTAATATTTTTACCATCAGAATAAATTCCTTGATTTATATTTTTTATAATATTTCGAGCTTGATATGGAAGCCAACAATGACCACCTTTAAATTCAAAACCTTTTTTATCTAAATCGTAGTGCATTTCAATATCCTTCACATCCCATTTGTGAACAGCTCTTGATATAACATTTGGATTAACAGTATGATCTGACCAACCAATATTAACGTTTAATTTTTTTCTTAGGTTGCCAATTATCGATAGATTAACATCTTTAAAACTTGCGGGATAAGATGATACACAGTGTAAAACTGTAATTTGTTTATTTCCAGTACTTTTTAAAATTTTTACAGCCCTTGATACTTCTCTAAGGTTAGCCATTCCGGTTGAAATAATAACTGGTTTGTTAGTTTTAGCACATTTTATTAATAGTTCGTCCCAAAGTAATTCGTATGAAGAAATTTTAAAAAAATCTACGAATTTATCCAAGTAAGCCACTGCATCTAAGTAAAAAGGAGTGCATCCAAACTTGATTTTTTTTGTTTTGCAATATTTAGAGATTTTTGGGATAAATTTTAAAGGTAGTTCCCACTCGGATCTTTTTTTATGTTTTATAGAATTATCCAAAATTTCTTTTGAAAAAAGTTCCTCCAATTTAAATAATTGAAATTTTACAGAATTAAAACCATTCATTTTTGCACTATCAATAAGTCGAAATGTTCTACTAAGATTTCTATTATGATTACTTGATATTTCGGCAATAAAATTTAATGAGTTTTTTTTCATAATATCATTGTAAAATTTTTTTTATAATGTCAGCTATTTTTATTTGAGTTTTTATTTTTAATTTTGGAAACAAAGGAATTGTTAAAGCTTGATCGTAATATTTTTCAGATACAGGAAAAAATCCTTTTTTAAAACCTTGTTTTTTATAAAAAGGTTGCAAATGAATTGGTATATAATGAACATTAACATAAATTCCTTCAGATCTAAGTTTTTCAAATAATTTTTTTTTAAATTTCTTTGAAACTCTAATAATAAATAAATGATAAGAGGAAAGACATTTTCCATCGATTTTTTGATATTCGACAGGCATATTTTTAAATAGCAACTTGTAATTATTAGCTAGTTGATTTCTTTTTTTTACAAAAGTGTTAATTTTTTTCATTTGAGACAATCCAAGTCCCGCAGCTATATCGCTCATTCTGTAGTTATAGCCTAGAGCACGCTGTTCATAAAACCACAATCCTTTTTGTTTTAATTTTTTTTTTCCAATATTTTTTTTTATGCCAGAGGTTCTTAAAATTTTTAACTTTTCATCTAAACCTTTATTATTAGTTAGAATCATTCCACCTTCTCCAGTTGTAATTATTTTCACTGGATGGAAACTAAAAATTGCCATATCGCTAAATTGACAACTTCCTACTGGACGATTATTGTATTTAGCCCCAATGCAGTGAGAAGCATCTTCAATTATTTTAAAATTATATCTTGTAGACAGTTTTTTTATTTCTTTCATTTTACAGCTTTGACCGGCCATATGAACGGTAACAATAATTTTTGGAAGTTTATTTTTTTTTTTTGCGATTTTTAATTTTTGTTTAAGAATTTCTAAATCAATATTATAATCATCAATATTTATATCAATAAAATCAATTTTTGCTCCACAATATAAGCCACAATTAGAAGAAGCAACAAATGAAATTGGTGATGTCCACAAATAATCATTTTTTTTTAAACCAAGAGCCAAGCATGAGATATGTAAAGCGGATGTTGCACTATTTACTGCAGTAGCAAATTTTACACCACAAAATTTTTTTATTTTAATTTCAAATTTTTCAACTAATGGACCTTGAGTTAAAAAATCAGATTTTAAAACATTTATTACTGATTTTATATCTGCTTTATCAATAGATTGTCGACTGTAAGGAATCATTTAGATTTAATCTTGCATTAATTACTTTTTTTGTTAAACAAATTTTTACCGTATTTAAATATAAATATATACACATTATAATAAATGGATCAAAAAATAGTTGATAAATTTATAGAACTAAATGACATTAAACTTAAAGATTATGATACGAAAAATAATATTTTGTTAGTTGATCGAGGTAATATTGATCCAATTGTAAGAGGCAGTCTGGTATCTCAAATTTTTCAAAAAATACTTAATTTAAATGTACTTGTTTTATTAGATGAAAGACCAGAGTCTTGGAGAAGAAAAATTTATGAGTCAATAGGTGTTAGTAATTTTATAAAATCACCAAGGTTTAAAAAGTTTTATCTATACCCTTATGTATTCTTTAAATCTGTATTTTTATTTGTAATTAAATACACACATTTTTTAATTTTTAAAGATTTTAGATGGATGATTGATAATCTACAAATTTCAAAGATACATGTTGGTGATTTGATTTATGATTCTTATTTAAGATATGATTTAACATTTTTAAAAAGAAAAAAATATGATTTGAAGTTAATATATATATTTTTTCAAACTATTTATAAGACAGTTTTTATTGAAAATTTAATTAAAAAAAAATCAGTTAAACAAGTAATTGTTGGAACAGCCACTTACTCAACAAATTCATCAGTTGCATTAAGACTTTCAGCTAGAAATAATATACCAGCTGTTTTTGTTGCTTGGTTTTTAGTTGTATTTTATGATAATTATGAAAGAGTTTTTTTAAGTAGGCAAAAAATTTATAATGAAGACATAGATAATTTTAATCTACCAGATGATTGGTTGGAGCAGTATGAGAAATATGCTAGATCAAAATATCTTGGCAAGATAGAACATCCAGACTTTATTAATGCTTTTAGAAATAAATCCATTATTGATGATAAAGAAAAATTATTAAAAAAACTTTCACTAAATTATTCAGATTATTCAAAATATGTATTATTAGCACCACATTGTTTTTCAGATGCTTCTCATGAAACACGTGAACAAATTTTTGATGATTACTATCAACACTTTATAAAAACTTTAGACTATATAAAAAAAAGCAGGCATTTAGATGATATTTTGTGGATAGTTAACCCACATCCTTCTAGCCATGTATATAATGAGGAAGGTTTGGTAGCGAAAATAATTAATGAATATAATTTAGAAAATTTAGTTTTATTTCCAAAAGAAGTTAATGTTTTTTCTGCACTAAAAATTGTAGACACAGTAATAACTTCTAATGGAACTATTGGGCTAGAATTTCCTGCTTGTTTTGAGAGAAAATCCATAATTGTTGGAGACTCGGCTTGGGCGAAATTAGGGTTTAACGAGGAGCCAAAAAATGAAAAAGAATATTATAATTGTCTAGATAATATTAAAAATATATCGCCTTTAACCGAACAACAAAAAATTTTAGCAAAAAAAACTTTCTTTTTTTATGAATGTTTACAAATAGAGTCATTTGAAACTTCAATTATTCCTTCACTTAGATTTATGTCTTCTGAAGACTTTGTTGCTGAGATTACCAATAAACTTAAAACAAAAAAATTTGCTGATGATGAATATTATCAAAAAATTTATAAACTTATTTTAACTCATATTAAAAAGCGTGATAAAAGTTTATAAACTCTTTGTAAAAAAAGTATTTATTGATAAAATAATCTAATAGTTAAATGTTATCTTTTTTTAAATCAGTTAAAATATTAACTACAAAAAAACAACTACTAAGCATTTATCTTCTTTTTTTTGGGGGTTTTTTGTCTATGTTGTTAGAGTCTGTAGGCTTGGGTTTAATAGGAGTTTATGTAGCAATACTTTCTGATCCAGAAATCATTATCAATAAAATTCCATTCAACAACATAAAATTTTATTTAGAAGAATTATCAAAATATGATTTAATAATTTTACTCTCTGTTATATTGGTAATTGTATTTGTTATAAAGAATATTTATGGAATTATTTACTTATATTTTGAACAAAGAGTTAGTAGATCAATAATTGTTTCTAATTCAGAAAAACTATTGGATATTTATCTACAGAGGTCTTATCTTTTTTTTGTTAAAAACAATCCACAAAAATTAGTCAACAATATTAATCATGTTTTGAAATTGGGTGTTAGTCATATTTTTTATGCTATTTTACTATTTAGAGAATTTGTTTTAATTTCTATATTGTTTATTTCATTTATTTTTGTTAGTTGGAAAATTTCACTAAGTATTTTTTTTATATTAGCATTTATCTCATTCTTAATTTATTTTTTTGTAAAAAAAAAATTAACCAAACTTGGGGAAATTATTATTTCTAGCAGTCAATTAATTTTAAAAATTTTAAATGAAAATTTTAGAAGTATAAAGCTTATAAAAATATTAAAAAATTATGGATATATTATAAAACAACTAAGTTCTAATTTGTTTATAAGAGAAACCAATCATTTAAAGCATGGAATTTATCAAAAAATTCCAAGATCTGTATTAGAAGTTTTTGCTGTATTGTTAATTACTATTATAACTTACTTCTTAATGAAAACTTATGATCAGCCATCTTATTTTTTACCATTATTAGCGACTCTAAGTTTGATCCTTATAAGAATGGTACCAAGTTTTGCTAACTTAAATTTTGCTATTTCAAATCTTAAATATACTTCTCCAGCCCATATCAATTTAATTAATGATTTGAATAAAACAAAAAACAAAGATGAAGATTTTCATAATAATATTATTGCCTCCAAAAATGAAAAAAACCTCGATTTTATAGAACTTAATAAAAATACATTATTTTCAATTCAAAATTTGATATTTTATTACGATAATAGTCAAAACAAAATTTTGGATAATATTTCTCTGGAATTTAATACAAACCAAATAATTGGTTTCGTTGGCAAGTCTGGCTCTGGCAAAACCACATTGGTCGATATAATTATAGGATTGCTTTTACCAAGTGATGGAAAAATTTATATAAATCAAAAACAAGCAAATCTATTTAATTCTGACAGTTGGCAAAAAATGATCGGATACGTACCCCAAGATGTATTTTTAAATAACTCGACAATCAAAGAAAATATAGCATATGGATTGGACATCAAAGACATTGAAGATAAAAAAATATATGAATGTCTTAAAAAAGCGAATATATTTGATTTTGTAAATACACTTCCATCAGGAATAAATACAATTATTAAAGATCTTGGTGTTAATTTATCTGGAGGTCAAAAGCAAAGACTGGGTATTGCAAGAGCTTTATATAATAAACCAAAAATTTTAGTATTGGATGAAGCAACTAGTGCATTGGACGAAAGCAATGAGCAAAGTATATTAAGAAATTTAAAATCGATGATTAATGATTTAACAATAATTATTATAGCTCACAAACATTCAACAATAAAATATTGTGACAAGGTGTTTCTTTTAGATTCAGGTAGAATTATAAGTAGCGGAAAACCAGAAAACTTGTTAAAAAATTTAAAAGAATTTGATTAATGAAGTTAAATTTACTCGATTGTACATTAAGAGACGGCGGTTATTACAATAATTGGGACTTTAATTATAAACTCATCAATGACTATTTAAGATCAGTTTATTTATCCGGTATAGAATATGTTGAAGTAGGATTCAGATCTTTTGAACAAGAAACTTACAGAGGTCCATGTGCTTATACAAAAGATTCTTTCTTGCAAACCCTTAAAATTCCTAAAAAATTAAAAATTGGAGTGATGATCAATGCCAGTGAAATAATCAGTCATTCAAAAAAAAATTTAAATATAAAAAAACTTTTTCCAAACAAAAAAGATAGAATTAATTTTGTTCGGATTGCATGTCACTTTCATGAAGTTAAAAAAGTTATAAATGTAAGCAAATTTTTAAAAAGCAGAGGGTACAAAGTCATATTTAATTTAATGCAGTGTGCCGATAAATCACTAAATGAATTATATTATGTGAGCAACATAATAAGCAAATACCCAGTCGATGTTTTATATTTTGCTGATAGCATGGGTAGCATGACATCCGAAAAAACATCTTTTGTAATAAATAGTTTAAAAAAAAATTGGTCAGGTGAAATAGGAATTCATACTCACGATAATATGTTAAGAGCTTTCACCAACACTGATCAAGCTATTCGAGATGGAGTTAATTGGATTGATGGAACTGTAAGTGGCATGGGCAGAGGACCTGGCAATATTAAGACTGAGTATCTTTTGATAAATTATTCTCAATTTTTAAAAAAAAAAGTAAATTTATTTCCTATATTAAATTTAATAAAAACTAACTTTAAAAAATTACAGGAATTTTATAATTGGGGAACAAATCCTTTTTATTTTTTAGCAGGTAAAAATGGAATTCATCCAACATTTATACAAGATATCCTTAAAGATGATAGGTACGATATATCCGACAAATTACTTTTTATTGAACATTTAAAAAATATTGGAGGAAAAAAATTTAGTAGAGATTTATTAGATACAGATAAAAATTTATATTTAGGAAAATTAAATAAATCAAATATAAAAAAATGGAATCCAGCTTCTATACTAAAAAATAAAACTGTCCTAATTATTGGTAATAGTCCACAAATAAGCGAATATACCTCTGCAATAGAGGATTTTATTCGAAAAAATAAGCCAATAGTTTTTGGACTTAATATACAAAAAAGTATTAATGAAAAATTAATAAATTATAGGGTAGCATGTAACTTATTCAGACTTTTAACTGATAAAAAAAAATATAAAAAATTTAAAAATAAATTTATAATTCCTTTTGAAAGGCAAAATAATGAAATTAAGAAATATTTTAATAAAAAAAAAGTTTTGAACTTTGACCTACAAATTATATCAAACAAATTCAATTTTAAATCAGATAAAGTTATAATTCCAAATTCATTAGTTGTATCATATGCATTAGGAATTGCTGCTAGTGGTAAATCAAAAAATATAATTTTAGCTGGTTTTCAAGGTTATAACTCGGAAGATCCTAGACAAATACAAATGGATAATACATTTAATTTATTTAAATCAAATTCAAAAATTTTAATATCAAGTATTACTCCAACAAAATATAAAATAAAAATAGATTCTTTGTATGTCTAAAAAAATTAATTATCTTGTAGTTATTCCAGCAAGATATGGGTCGAAACGGCTTCCGGGGAAACCGTTAATGAATATTTGCGGCAAACCAATGATAATAAGAACATTTGATCAATGTAGTAAAGTTTTTCCTTCTTCAAAAATAATTGTAGCAACTGATGATAAAAGAATAAAAAATGTTTGTGAAGAAAATAATATAAGAGCAGTTATGACTTCAAAATATTGTTTAACAGGAACCGATAGAATGGCCGAGGTAGCAAAAAAAATAAAAGCAAATTTTTATTTAAATGTTCAAGGAGATGAGCCTATGTGCAATATATCGGATTTAAAAAAATTATTTAAAGCAGCAAAAAAATATCCAAAAAATATAATAAACGGGTATACAGAGATTAAAGATAAAAAATTATTTTTATCAGGTCATATTCCTAAAGTGGTATTTAGAAAAGATGGAAGATTGCTTTATCAATCCAGAGCGCCAATTCCTACAACTAAAGATAAAAAATTTATTAAGTCTTGGAGACAAGTTTGTATTTATTCTATACCCTACAAAGCATTACTACATTTTAAATCTATAAAACAAAAAACTCCTTTAGAAAGTATGGAGGATTGTGAGTTGATAAGATTTTTGGAGTTAGGATATGAAGTTCAATTGATAAAAATGTCTGATAAATCAGTCTCAGTTGATACAAAAGAAAATCTAATGCAAGTTAGAAAATGGTTTCAAAATATTAGATGATAGATAAGAATGTTTTAGTTTTAGGTTCAAAACCTGGATCAAAATTACCTGATATTAATGTTGATAAAATCTATACAGCTAATGGTGCTGCAGAAAGAGCAGATTATTATAGACTTAAATATCCTAACAATGAATTAATTTGTATTTGTGGTGCTGCTGAATTTGCAAGAAATGAACATGTAAGCAGAAGAATAATTAAATCAAAACCCCAAAGATTTATGGTAAGAACAGGAAAAATTTCTATACCGCATGAACTTACTTCCATAACAGAAGTAAAATTTATGTCTAATAAAGAGCAATGGGATTTTCAAAAAAATTTTTTTAAAAATAAAAAATTTTCTTTATTTTTTTCAGAATTTTACCACCAAACCAACTATTTAAAAAAAATTTCACATGTTTTAAAGTGTTTTAAAAATAGAAATTTCTGGGGAGTATCAACAGGTTTTTTTGCAATTTTATTAGCTTTATATGAAAATCCAGATAGCAAAGTTATAATTTCTGGAATTGGTATGACTGGTGGAAAACAGTTTTACAAATCTGAAAGAAGTGAATATTTTGTTTACGATTCTAGAGCTAGGGTTGATAGATATTTGGTCGATAAATTGTATAGCACATATAAAAGCAAAATGTATTCTCTAGATAGTGAGTTAGTTAATACAGGATGTGTCAATAAATGGGTCAGAAAAACCTTTTAATTGTTTATAAAAGATTATATTTTATTTATCTATATGATTAAGTCTCCATTATCTTCAAGGCATCCTAAAGATTTTAGAATATTAATGTTTTATCCAAACTTACACATGAGTGCACTAATGCCACAATCAATAGGTATTTTTACAGCTTTACTAAAAAGAGAGGGATATACTTTAGATTTGTTTGACTGCACTTATTACGAAGATATTGATACTTTAACTCTAGGAAAAAATACCAATGAAGAAAAAGTAGCCAATCGTAATGTTGCAAAATACGACAACACAGAATGGGTAGAGAAAGGTGTTAAACCGAAAAATGACATTGTGGGAGATTTTAAAAAAAAAATTGATAAATTTAAACCTGACTTAATTATAGTTTCTGTTCTAGAAAGCACTTATTATTTGGCAATACAATTACTTAGTTCTATTCCAGAAAATAAAAGAAACTATAAAACATTATTTGGTGGAGTATTTGCAACTTATGCTTCAGATAAAGTTATTAAGAATGAATTAGTGGATTACGTTTGCAGAGGTGAGGGAGAAGGTGCAGTAGTTGAGATGTGCTCAAAATTAATTAACAATGGAAGAATTGATAATATTAAAAATTTTACAATCAAACATGATGGTCAAATTTATAAAAATTCAATGAGACCGCCAGTAAATATTGATGATGTACCAATACCAGATTGGGATCTATTTGAAAAAGGTAGTCTTTACAGACCGATGCAAGGAAAAATTTGGAGAGCAGTTGGCCTAGAAACTCAAAGAGGCTGTCCTTACACATGCACTTTTTGCAACTCTCCATCTAACAATGTTGAATATAAAAATGAAACTGGGTCCAGATTCCATAGAAAAAAAAGCATAAAAAGACTTGAAAAAGAATTAGATTTTTTAGTTAAAAAATATGACCCCAACTTAATTTATTTCGTTGTTGATACTTTTTTAGCAATGTCAAATAAAGAATTTGATGAATTAAAAGAGTTATATTCAAATTACAAGATACCTTTTTGGATGAACACTAGAGCAGAGACTATTACAGAGCATAGAGCGGCTGGTTTAGAGGAAATGAATATGCTTAGAATGAACATTGGAATTGAGCATGGAAATTATGAATATAGAAGAAATTATTTAAAAAGAAATGTTAAAGATGATGTACAAATTCGTGCATTTGAAATTGTGAGCCAACATAAATATACTTCATGTGCAAATAGTATAATTGGTATGCCAGATGAAACTAGAGAATTAATATTTGACACTGTTCGGTTTGTTAGAAAACTGCCAGATAATATTGATGCAACTGGCGCATTCATATTTGCACCTTATCACGGTACACCTTTAAGAACTTTAGCTATAGAAAAAGGATATCTGAACGATGATGAAATTTGCTCCTTGTCAAATACCAGTGCAAGCATGTTGAGAATGCCAACAATTTCAAAAGAAGAAATATCAGGAATAGCCAGAGTATTTAGTTTTTATATTAAGTTTCCTGAAAGTAAGTGGGATGAAATTAAAATTGCTGAAAAAAATGATGCAGAAGGCAACAAAATGTTTGCAAAACTTGGAAAAGAATTTGATGAAACTTACAGAGAATACAAAGCGTCCGCAATGGATTTGCATGACTAAAAATTAATTATTGAACGTATAATTAATTACTTTTAAATAATGTCAGACATAAAAAAAAAATTAATCAGCATATATTTAGCAAAATATTTCGATCAAATTAAAAAAATAAAAAAATTTAATAATTTGAATCAAAAAACTAAATACTATGTAATTGCCACGAGTAAAAAAAAAGGCTTTTTTTCATTACTATTATTTGTTTTAAATCATATAAAATATGCAAAAAAGCAAAAGCTAATACCAGTCATAGATATGAAACATCATCAAACACTCTATAATGAAAATAAAATTATATTTGGTACAAAAAATTCTTGGGAATATTACTTTAAAAAAATAAATAAAATTAATATTGATAAAATTTATAAAAATAAAAAATTTAAATTTTGCAAAGATGAAAATATAATAACAAAAAATAATAAATTTAATTTATCTTTAAAAAATATTTATACAAAATATATTAGAATTAATAATAATATTTTAATAAAATATCGTGCTCACAAAGCTAGAATATTTAAAAAGAATGACAAAATTCTTGGTATACATTTTCGCGGGACAGATATGAAATACTCACCAGGCCACCCTTTGCCACCGTCCAAAAAGCAAATTAGTGAAAAAATAAAAAATTTATTAAAAAAATATCATTTTAATAAAATTTTTTTGGTAACAGAGGATATTAATAATTTTAATTTTATCTTAAGTAATTTCAGCAATTATTCAATTTTTCATATAAATAATTATAAAACATCAAAGTTAAAAGTATTTGACACAAATCATAGAAAATATCACAAATATAAAATGGGTGAAGAAGCGTTAATTAATTCTCTTCTTTTATCAAATTGTAATTTGCTTATTTCTAGTCAAACTGGAATTTCTGATTTTGCAAAGTTTTTAAATCCTTCATTAAAACTTTTTAAAATAGATAATGGTTTCAATAGTAATAGTATTTTTTTATCTCTTTTTAAATGGCAAGTAAAAAAAATTTTACCAAAATCTTTAGGAGGTTTTCATTAATTGATTATTATATTTATATATTAAAATTTTCTTTCTCTAGAGATTTAATATTGATAAATTTTTTAAATGATTTTTTATTTTCTTTAACAATTTCATTAAAAAAATTCCAAGCAAGTACTATCGCACTAGCATTTTTATTAGGAAGTTTTTCCTTACTTATAATTGGAATGTTAACTCCAGGTATGAATTTGTTTTGTTTAAGTTTATTATCTTCAACAACACAATTTAAAATATCTTCATTTATTCCATAAAAATTTAACGAAGTGGTCGCTTTTGCTGGAGATCCATATCCTATCAAATTTTTATTTTTTTTCTTTAATTTAAAACAATTTTTGCGTACATTCTCTCTTAATCTTAAAACTTTTTTATTAAAGTTTAGGTAAGTTTTATAATTTTTAATACCAAAATTGACCTCTTCTTTTAAAATTTTCTTTACACTGGCGTCAATTTTTTTTTTCGATTCTTTTGATATATAGATTCTTAATGATCCTCCATGTGTTAAAATTTTTTCAGCTTTAAATATGCTAACATCTAATTTATTAAAAAAATAATTTAATGAGGTTAACGACCAATAATTATAATGTTCATGATAAATATTATCAAAAGTTAAATCTTTTAATGTATTTAGCAAATATTGTATCTCAATTATAATTGTTCCTGTCTTGGAAAGTAATTCAATCATACATTTTGCCATTTCTTTTAAATTGTCAGAATGTGCAAAAACGTTTGAAGCTAATATTAAATCTACACCTTTAGCTATTTTTTTTGTATTTTGAAAATTTAAATATCCATTAAATGTTTTTATACCTTTTGCTTTTGAAAGTTTTGTTAAATTTTTAGCCGGTTCTATTCCAAGCAATTTTTTATAACCTAAGTCTTTAAATGGTTTTAATCCTATTCCGTCATTACTTCCAACGTCTATAATATAGGATTTTTTTGTTAATTTTAGATCTCGTATATATTTTTTTGCAGAACTTTCGAAATGATCTCTAAACGATTTTGAAGTAGAAGATAAATAATAATAATTATCAAACATTTTTTTTGATTCAACCGCAACAGATAATTGACAATTATGACAATTTGAACAATAGTTCATTTCTAAAGGATAGGTGTCTATTTTCTGAAGTTTGTTTTTTTTTAAATTATTAGCCAAAGGTTGAAGACCAAGAGAAACAACTCTCTTTAAATTTTTATTTCCACAGCATCTACATTCAAACTTATAATTTAATAAAATATTTTTTTTAATTTTTTCATCTACAAGTTTATAAGGTAAAGTATGAGTTATCCCATAATTTTGATGTTCTCTCTCACCTCTAACTAAATTTAAAAAAATTGTGTCTCTAGAAAAAATCATTGCATGAGCTACGTTAGGTTTTGTAATAATTAAATCTCCTTCTTTTACTACGTGTGTAACTATTGGTGAGTTTTTTTCTAACAAATTTTTATAAACACTTATAAACTGACCTTTAATAAGTAAGCATTTTTGTTCTTGTATTGGATGAAAATGATTAGCTCTTACACTATTTTTTTTTGATTCTATATATCCAATTAAATTAATTGGCTCAGATAGTTCATAGTTGCTGATTTTACCTCTGGAATCTATAAATTCATTTTTTCCACTAAATATATGTTCTAGATTGTTAGTATTTTCTTTAAATAGCCACTGTCCTATCATTTCCTTAACTGAGTCTTCAATATTATATAAAAATTTGAAACCAGTTTTTAAAAGTTTATGATTAGATAATGTATAACCTTCGTTAGGAATTTCGTCATCAGTTACTTCTAAAGTAAGCTTAGGGTTAATTTTTTTACAAATTTCTGCAACTTTTCTTACAGTCGTTTGTTCATTTACTAGATGAAAAATTTCGTTTTTAATTTTTGAGTTTTCCTCCATAAATTTCATACATCTAACTACATCAACTAAATTTACCAAACTCTTTAGTTGCTTACCTCCAGCAAAGAGTTTTATCGTTCCATTTTGAGATGCAATTTTTGAAAAAAGATTTGGCATAATATTAATTCTCATTGTATCTAATGAATATCCATACACGGAACCAAGTCTTAATATTATGTAATTTTTACTCAAATTTTTTATATCTATTTCATTTATAACTTTACTTTTTGCATAAGTTAAAATTGGAGATGTCGCTTTATATTCTTTAATATTTTTTTTAACTTTTTTTAATCCTTCAAACACCACATGTGTAGATGGGAAAATGATTTTACACTTACTTGTAATAGATTTTAAAACGTTAATTGTTCCTTCCACTCCAATATTTGTTATTCTTTTATCCAGCTCAGAATTTGCTTCACTTTTGACGTAGGCAACATCTGTAACCCCAGCTAAATGATGAACAACATCTGCATCATGAAGGTGCTTATTTAAAAAATTTTTATCAAGTATGTGTCCTTGAAAAAATTCTATGCCCCAATCTTTAAGTTGGGCAACTCTTTCCGAAATAAACCTGCTGTCGATCGCAATTATTTTATTTTTCCAGCTTTCTCCAGAATAAATTTTACTTAGTTCTGTACCCAAATAACCTAAAGCACCTAAAATAACTATTTTTTTCATTAATTATAGATACATATATATAGAGAATTTTAATTTTCCAAATAAATTCGTTTTTCATCTATATTTTATTAAAATTTATAGAGATTTAATATCTTTTATAAGATTACGGTAATTTGAGATGCTTACCAAATCATCTTTAGAAAATCTTATTTTGATTAAATAATATAAATATAAAAAAAATATTGAAACAAAAATCAAAAGTATAAGATTGAATTTCATAATCATAACTAATTTAAAATTAAGTAAAAAAACGCAATTGATAATAAAAAGCAAAATTAAAATTCTAAAAAAAACTTCCTTATAAAATATTGATAAAGACTTTAGACCATGGATAAATAGATTATAAAAACTCATATTTGATTCTCCGGCATATCTATTACCCTTATCGCAAAATATTGATTTATAGCTTTGTTTTGATTTTACTATTGCAGCTGAATAATGAAAATCGATAAATGAAATATTAATTACATCCTCTAAAATTTTTTTTGGTATACAACTATAATTACCAAAATTTAATTTTTTTCCTGTGAATATTTTAAAAGTCATTTTGTACATAAAGTAAAAAAATTTAAATATGAAAGTTTCTAGTCTTTTTCTTCTAGACGCAAATATAATGAAATTATTATTTTGATTTTTTGTTTCCTCTATTAATAATTTAATATCCTCAGGTTTGTCTTCACCGTCAGAATCCATAACTATTAAATAATCAAAATCAATTTTTTTATCAAATATATAGTTTAATCCTATAATTATTGCCTTTTGGCTACCCTGGTTTCTTTTTAATAAAATCTCTGTAATTTTATTTTTTTCCGCTAATTTATTAAACTGGTAAGTTGAGCAATCATTTATAATTACAAAATTGTTATCATAACTTGAGTTGATACTGTTTATTTTTTCAATGAGTTTTAATAATGATTCTTCATCATTATAAACTGGTATAACATAAAAGATTTTCATATTTACCTTTTTTTTAATACTAAATTAATAGGAAAATTATCAACTTTAATTTCATTTAAAATACTATATCCAGAAGATATATAATAATCTTTATTTTTTCCGTCTCCAAAAGTAGTTATATAATAATCCGCATTAGTTAAACTATCTCTCTTTAAAATTTTTATTTTATTTTTGATGTTATTATCTAGCAATTTATAAGCATAAATTATTCTGTTTTCCCCTATAGCTTTAATAGACACATTACCTTTGTGATATTTTGAATCTTCAATAATAAACCCTAGGGCCTCCGTATTTGATAATCCCCAGTAATCCATTTCATATTTTTCACTAACATTTTTAAAAAGAACATTAAAAAAAACATTTTGATAAGGATGATTTTTATACATCCACAAAATTATGTTAAAAAAATTTAAAAATATTAAAATATTAAAGGTAATAAATAATTTTTTTGATTTTATTTTGGTAAAAAAAAATTTAATACCCAAGAGACAAAAGTAAGCAAAACCTAAATTTAAAAAATAAAAGTGTCTCCATCCATTGTATAAATTTGGTTTAAATACAATTAATGCTACAATGGGTATTAATAGGTATAATAAGAAAAAATTATCCGTTAGTTCTTTTTTAGAAAATTTATTATTATCAAAAAATAATTTTATATAACTTAAAAAACCAATAAATAAGAACAGTAAATATAATATGGG
>CEUZ01028793.1_pt1 | contig 15356 bp, 8 predicted proteins | sample 361511 | NCBI WGS metagenome assembly CEUZ01 (sample SAMEA2622822, study PRJEB7988) | marine metagenome | biome: marine biome (ENVO:00000447); feature: surface water layer (ENVO:00002042); material: "saline water (ENVO:00002010), including plankton (ENVO:xxxxxxxx)" | depth 5 m
TACATTACTAGAACTATTAGTAGTTGTTGTAATAGTATTAATTGTATCTGCTATGGCTTATCCAAATTTTTCGAGTTGGAGAACAGATAGAGAAGTAAGGATGGCTGCAGAAAAAGTTGCTTCTATGATAACAGGTATCATAACTCAAACACAAAGAGGATCTTTTCCTTATGTTCAATTTAGCGTGAATATTACAGGTGGAGTAACTAATAAATTATTTTTAACAAAAGGAATGTCACAAAAAACTTTAAGCAACACAAAAAATGCAGGCAATACTGTAAACTGTGATATAGTAAATGCTGGTGTTTGGGATAATCACAAAGTTCATTCTGCTGAAGCAGAAGTCGCCGTTCACACAGCAACTTCTGGTTCAGTTTGTTTTTCTAAAGATGCTGGACATTATGGTTTAAATGGATCTTTTCCTAGTAACAAAAATATAAACCTCAGTGGAAGAACGACTGCCAATTACATTATTATATGTGACTTACTTCAAATGGATTATAGTGTGGATCCACCAGTGTCTAGAATTGGTGCGAACGGACAATGTGATCTTTCTCAATTACAAAAACCAGCTTATTTAGTAGAATGGACAAGATTTGGTGGTATAACCTTATATAAATGGAGTGGAGATGCGAGTAATGGATGGTCGATTTTATAATCGGAAATTTGAAAAAGGATTGTCTATAATAGAGGCACTGGTATCAACTGCAATTGTTGCCATTGGATTTGTAGCTATATTTCAAATGGTTAGTTACTCTGTTCAATCTATTGATGTCTCAAATGAAAGGACAAAAACTGGCTATTTATCAGGGATGGTAGCTGAAGATTTAATAGCTGACAGATTTAGTGATTTTTCAGGAAAAAAACTCTATGAATATATTGTTGATAGTAGGCCAACCTCTGGAAAATCCTGGGAAATGACAGGTTGCAATGACGGATCAACCACAAGTACTTCTGCTTCCAATGTATTAGACGAAAAGATTAATAAATGGGACAAGCAATTTTCAACGCAGAGAATTAAGTGTGATAGAACAAATCCGGGACAGAAATCTTTAAAAGTTTTTGATATTTGTTCAAATGGAACTGAATGTAAATACGAACATAGCGATGTTCATGACAAATTATACTTTGGTAAAATACAAGTTGGAATAAAAGCTGGTACCAATAGAACAAAAAAAAAATATCTTTACTTTCAGATGCATTAATGAAAAAAAAAATTAATTCGATCTCAGGTGTAACGTTAATCGAAATTTTAATTGGAATAGTAGTTTCGACTGTAATGATGGCTGCTATGTATACTTCTTATAATGTTGTTAATAGTACATACTCACAAGTAACTGACACTGCAAAGATTAGTTCAACTGGAAGAGATGTAGTAGGGATGATTATTAGAGATGTTCGAATGGCTGGTTATAGATATTTTAATGATAATATTCCATTAGATGTTGTAAAGCATATTCCAATACTAATTACGAAAAAAACTTCTTCAAATCCTTGTGATAGAATAGATATTGTTTACGGTGATCTTAAGTACGATACAAGTACTACACCACCTACACCTTCTTTTGAAAGAGTAAAAATAACTTATTATTGTGAACTTTCAAAAATTGTAGATAAGAGTCCACCAATCGGGTTTACTGGGAATCCAACAATAGGAGTAACACAAGGAGTAAAAACTATTTATAAATCAAAAGTTAAATGGGATAGTACCAGCAACGATTGGCATGACCCAAAGACTGACGGAGATAATGAAACTTTCGCAGATGAACCACTTGTAGATTATATAGAAGATTTAATTTTTCTTGCTGTTGATGCGCAAGGAAAAATCATCGACCCTCCTCCTTCATCTGGAGTTAATTACGATAAAATTAATGCAATTAAAGTAGTAGATATTTTGCTGTCTGTAAGATCAAAAAAAGATTTTTACAGGACTATTAAAAAAAGAATAAAAAAAGCTCTTAACGATGATACTAGAAAAATAGAAAAGGAAGATAGGTATTTAAGAGATACTATTATTGTGTCAGCGCATGCAAGGAATTTAGGATTACAATGAAAAATAAAAATGAAAAAGGTTTTGCATTAGTTTTATCACTTATCTTATTGCTTGTAATGTCATTAATGGGTGGAGCTTTAATTGTAATTTCAGCAGGTGATCACAGCGCTAACAATCAAAGTGATGACTATCAACAAACTTTTTATGTTGCAGAAACAGCTTTGCTAGAAGGAGAAAGATTTGTTCTTAATATGTATATGGGTCCATATAAAACGGATGGAACAAGAGATTTAGCAAATAGAAGTATGCCTTCAAATCAAACAACAGCATTTAACGGAACAATGAGATTGGGAAATTATGAAACTAGTGGATCAAACGCTAGCTTTACAGTGAATTATAGTCCTACTAATTCAGAAACATATTCGTTTGTTGATAATGGAAACATCTGTTTTAATAGTTTTCCAGAAATTAATAGAACTGATTTTAAAGTAATAGAAGACAAATCAAATCAAAAAGGTGCTATCAGTAATAATTATGGATCATTACTAGCTAAAGCTTTAGCATCAAAAGGTGAGGACGAGGAAAAAGATGAAGCAGAGAGATTAAAATTCTATTATTATGAATTTTTTATTACCAGAATAGGAAGTGCTCCTTTTAAAGGAACTGGAGCAAGTATAAAAAAATCGGCAACAGATGTAGCAAATGACGGTATGGCTTATAGAATTTATGGATGTGGAATAAAAAACGGAGATGATATTGACCCAATGGTCGTTCCTTTAGAAAGTGTAGTAGTTTTACCCAAATAAAAAGCTTATTTTGAACAATTTAATCTTAAACATTAAATAAAAAATTGTTATAAAATCTTATTGATGAAGAAAATAATATTAATTTTTTTGTCCCTCTCTTTATATATGTCTCAGGCTCAAGCTGCTTGTGATTTTATTATTAATATTGGAGATAATAAAGCAAAATTAGTTCAAAAATTTACAGATCCCTTTCCTATGTTTGACAACATATTTATGTTGCCTATTCCATCCCCACAAGTATGTCCAAATGACAACTTAGATCAGGATATTGCTATTGAATATATTTTTATAGATGACAACCTTGCTGCAATAAGAATGGTTGTTTTTAATGATGAAAAAAACAATATAAGTAACAAACTATTACTTATGAATTATGCAAAAAAAACCTATGGAGATTTTGATACAGGTCAAAATCCAAAAATTTTTAATAATTTTTATTCATGGGAAACATTAGGAAATTTAGTAATTTATAAAAGGTTATCAGATCCTAAAGGTCTAATTGAGGAAGAAATTTATATTTCAAATGAAGAATATGATTATAAACTTGGAGCAATTTATAATCAACTAGAAGAAATAGAGGATGGCAAGCCAGAACCTGAAGAGCAAACAGAATAAATATGAAAATAAAATTTTTTATAATTAATTTATTAATATCCTTTCTATTATTAACAAGTAATGCTTTTTCAAAAGCTTTACCTCCAGGATCGGGTATTGGAGATGTACCCGCTAACGTATTAATTCTATTGGATAGATCTGGAAGTATGTCAGCAAGAATGGTTAGTGGAGCCGGTGTTTACTACCCTGCATCAGTAACAACAGACTCAAGTGGAGATTTCTTTGTTGCTCAATGGGGTACAAGAGGTATTAAAAAATTTACCTATGCTACAAATTTAGTAGATATGAGTTATGGAACATCTGGATCATTTAGGGGAGCAACTACAAATGGAGTAGTTTGTAATTTAAGATTTCCAACAAATATTAGAATACATAGTGGCAAATTATATGTTGCTGATTATTACGATGGATCACTTTTTAAATTTGATATTAGCACAGGAGCTTGTGATTGGAAAAAAAGTTTTTCATATCCAAGAAATTTAGCCATTAATGGAAATATTATGTATGTAAGTCATCGTGGTGGTCTTTATACTCATAATTTATCTACAGATACGACGGTCAATTGTAGCACAAATGTAGGAAGTGTAGGAAGTTCCTACTCGATGACAGTAGATAGCTCTGGTAGTAATCTTTATTTTTACACATACAGAAATTTAAATAGACACCAAATTACTGGGGATTGTCCTTCAACAAGTCGAACTAGCAGAATTTATTGGAAAAATTTAAGATATGTAATTGGTATGGAAGCGCACCCTTCAGATGATTCCATTCTATATTTTACTTCATATTTTGGTCATAACATAAAAAAAGTTACAATGAACGCAGCAAGAACTGGATACTCCACTACTTCTTCTGTGGGAAGAAGAGGTTCCAAATCATCAAGTGCTTCTAAAGTATATATGTATTACCCTTACGATTTAACTTTAGATACAAATAATAATAGACTTATTGTTGCAGATAGAAGTAAAAGCTCAGTTCAATTTTTTGATTTAAATTTAGGTTTTATAAAAGAACTGGGTGGAAGTCTTGGAACAAGAATGTCAGGTGCACACGAAGCAATTCAAGCTATTGTATCTGATCCTGCTTTAAAAGCAGGAGTTAATTATGGATTTGGTTGGTGGTCTTCTCAATGGAGAGGTGGAAAAATTTGGTATAAGGATTGGAATACAAGAAAAGATCAAGGAAATCCTTGTACCAGAAATAATTGTTTAAAAGTTAAAGTTGACGAGCATGGTGCAAATAAAACTCACCGTCATGTAAAAAGTGTAAGTCCTAGTGGTGGAACAGATGCTGCAATATGGGCAAGAATGGCTCATCAATATTACAAATCCAAAGAATCACCTGTTGATACAACTTCAAAATGTCAAAATAGTTATATTTTAGTTATTGGTGACGGTGGATGGATTAATCATAGTAAAGCTTTAGGTATTGTTTCAAATTTATATACAAAAGATAAAATAAAAACATTTACAGTTGCTTACGGTGGAGGAATAGGAAGTGGCGGTATTAGTAATTTCAGAAAAATGGCTCAAGCTGGTGGAACAAATGATGTTATTATTGCTGACACTACAGCTTCATTAAAAACACAGTTAAAAGCTGCTATTTCACAAATTATAGCAGCCAAATTATCATTTACTGCACCTGCAATTTCAGCAACAGTTGAAAAAGGTGGAGACTTGTACCAAGCACAATTTGAATACAAACAAAATAAAGAATGGACAGGAACTTTAACAAGAACCGCAATAGATGGTCAAGGAAATGTTATTGTAGACGATTCTGGTAATTGGAGTGCTCGTGAAAAGTTACCAAATCCAGATGCTAGAAATATATGGACGGTACTTGATACAACAGATTACAAGCCTAGTTATAATAATTTTGTACGAGCAAATGCGTCAGAAATAAATGGAATGTTTGAAAGACTAGGAAATGAAGTTGCCGGATATCATAGTAAAACTTCTACAAATGATCCATCAAATACAACAAGGTGTAGTGGTAAAACTAAACCAGGCTCAGCAGATATAGCAGATGGAAACGCTGATGATATTAATGGACTTATCGACTTTATAAGAGGAAAAGATTACTTCGATTATGACTCAGACTGTGACTTAACTGAGATGAGAACAACAACTATGGATCGAACTGAATATGAAGGAGATAAAGCAACAGAGGAGACAAAAAAGGCAGTAATAAGAGCTTATCTTGGAGATATTTACCATTCAGAAATGGTGGTTGTTGGTAATCCAGATGCAGAAACTGCTTTCGTCGGATCAAATCAAGAGGCATACTGGAGGCACATTAACAACTATGAGTCTTGGAAAAATAGTATTAAAAGAGATAAAGTTATTTATGTTGGAGCTAATGATGGAATGCTTCATGCTTTTTACGCTGATGGTACCAAGGGAGGACAAGAAATTTGGGGATTTGTTCCACCATTTATAGGTGGAGTAATGCCAACAATGGTTAATGCAAATTTAAATAGAACGAAATCACTTGGTTTTGGTGGATCAAATGCAATATACGGAGTAGATGGATCTCCTGTTGTTCATGACATGTTTTTTCAAAAACCTGGTACAAATGGTAAAAATTGGTACACAATATTAATGGTGCCTTATGGTAGAGGTGGAGCAGGTTTTTCTGTCTTGGATGTAACTAATCCCCTAAAACCAGAACACTTATATTCAATATATAACGACTACATATTAAAGAAAGTACATTTTGTTGATCACAATGGAGATTTTGATGAATGGGAATATTTAGCAACCCATTATGGTTTAGCTTCTTTTGACGAAGCTATAAGAGCTAAAGATAATGCTGAAGATAGTAGCACTTCACAAACATGCAATAACAGTGGAACTACACAATGTTTTAAAGGTAAAGTGTGGACCCTTCCTATAAAAGACTTAAAAGCAAAAGATTTACGTATAATGGTAGATCAACAGCCTTACACAGGATTTAGTGTTAGTAGCAATAGTACAGGACATACTGTTATAACTTTTAGTGATGATATGACTTATTATGGATTCGATATTGGTGCTACTGACGAAACCAAAGGAAGTAGTGATGTATCAGTCGAAATCCTTAGTACTTCAAAAGCAACTGGAGTACTTAATAGACCTGAATATGATTACAGTAGACTCGCTGATACTTGGTCAGCACCTAGAATAATGAGATTGCCTAATGTTGGTCCAAATGATCAAAATGTACAGGATGATATTTATGTAGCTGTAATGGGTGGAGGTTATGCTGCTGTAACGCCTGGAATAGGATCAAATCTAACAATAGTTAATTTAGAGAAGAGCGGTGAAGTTCATAAAGTTATAGATATAGAGGATATACCTGGAAATGGTATTACTAACTCAGTGCCAGGTTCACCTGTAGTTATTACTCCAGATACGGCAAGAGGAGTAAATTTTAAAGGAGCTTTAGTATATACGAGTGATTTAGAGGGAAAAATCACTAAGTTTAATCTAACAAATATGACCCACGAGCCAGCTGCAGCAAGCCTTGGTCAAACTGGAACAACAGGTAATCAAATAAATCTTTATGATAGTACTACATTGTTTACAGCGGGTTCTAATTCAACCAATCAAAGATATATGTTTCATTCAATGGATGCTACCATTGGTGGATCGACTAATAAACTATGGTTATATGCAGGAACAGGAAACTATGAACGTATAGCAAATAAATCAGCTGGTGTAGAAAACTTAATGCTTGGAATTAATGATCCTTGGTATCCACAATATAAAGAAATGAATTCACCAACAAAAGCAGACGATCTAAGTCAATGTGTAAATACTTCAAATAACACCTCAGGTAGTTTTTCATGTCCTAATGTAACTAATAGTAGAGGATGGTATATACCGTTAGATTACTTTAAAAAAGTTACAGCTGAACCAACTGTAGCTAGTGGATTAGTTTATTTCCCAATTTATAAACCAACCACTTCTTTAAATCAATGTAGTTTAGGTCAGGCATTTATCTGTGCTGTAGATGATGAATGTGGAACTAATGTATCTTCAAGATTAGGAAAAAATACAAGAAATATTAATGCTAATGAAAAATGTAGATATGTTGGTGAAGGAGTTTTATCGAGAATTGTTGCGTTTGCAGGTAAATTATTTGCAAACATTGCTGGACAGTCAACAGACCTTAGTAAAAAGGATTTAGTACAAATAGATGGTTCTACGGGAGATGTGTCTACTTATAGAAATTCTTGGAGAATGAATTATTAAATAATTCTTATAAATTTTAAAATCAATAAATTTTATAAACGCTTAAATTTGCTAAATAATTACCTTTTTGCGACTGAGATAAATAATTTTCGTAATCAAATTTTAGATCAAATCCATTTACATTTTTGGATATATTAAAACCGGCTTTAGCACCTTCATTATTTTTTAAATCAAAAGCAAATTTAGCACCATCAATTGGAACATATCCTAGAGATAAATAAAATTCATTAGTATGTCCTATGTCATCTGCTTTAAATCTTTCAATATTTGCTACTACGGACCATCCTGATATTGAAGTTATATCAAAACCATAGCCTATTCTATAATTGCGATCTGCTTTATTATCCACTTTATAGTCATAAATTGTACTTTGGTTATTTGCATAATAAAATGTAGCATCAGAAGATGGACTAAAATTAGCTATATATTCTAAACGACCATGATGATTGATTATTTTTTCATCATTACGCTTAACTTTTTTATCTAAAAGTACTCCAATGGTAGCTAGTCCAGTTATAACCTCTTGTTTTTTAAAAATTAGTACATCTGTTAAACTGTCAGCTATTGCTTTTTCTCTAAAAGCTGCAAGCTCGGTGTATCCTAGGTCAATTTTAATTCCAGGATTAAAATTTAATTCTTCATCAACTATTCTTTTTCCTAAATTAATTGATCCAAATATTTGTTTTCCCCTCCTCTTTCCATTTAATGTATTTCCAAAAGTTACCCTTCTATGGTCTATATCTAATAAACCTATACCAATAATTCCATCCGTAAATACTTGATTGTCTCTTAACTTTGTTCCATACAAACAAAAACTGTATGAATTTGTGTCTAATTTAGTTCCATAAGATCCGATACCGACATTATCATTATTATATTGGAAAACATAACCATGCATAGTATCAGGGTCTTCATCTTTTATTTTGTCAGAACCTATGGAAATACCATAGCTATGAATATCTTTTGAAGCTGAATTTATTGCATTTCTTTTACCCAATGTAACTCTACCTTCGCTCCATTTAAACCAATCTTCCTCGTTTAAATTTCCAGTATTATCTTTTTTATAACTGGCAAGTCCTTTTGCTAAATTTGATACAACTTCATTTGAAAAATCAACTTCTGCATTTAGGTTCGTTAAATTATCTTTATTTTTATGTCTTCTAAGCCACTCAATTCGATGAAAAATTGAATTTGTATTATGTCTTATAATTCGATTTGAAAGCTCTACATTAGCCTGAATAATTGCCTTAACATCATCATTGTTTGTTGGATCATTACAAGTAATTGTACCAGCACATTCTACACTATATTCATAAATTGTATTTGTTGTGCCATTATCATCTGTAACAAACAATCTTGTAAAGTTTGCTGTAAATATAAAACCTCTCATTTCAGTAAATCTACTTCCTAAATCATATGTAGTAGCAGTAGAAGATAAAGTAGTAACATCATAAGGCGTGCTCAAGGTATACATTTTCATATCATTATTTTCATCACCACCAATATAAAGTCGAGTTCCATCTGAATTGAATTGAATATTTCTCATACTTTCGTCAGCGTCTTCTAAGTCGACTGTTGATATAGATCCTGTTGAAACTCCTGATGTAAGATCAAAAGGGTTTGTTAATATATATTCTCTAATTACATCTTGATCTTTACCGCCTATGAACATACGTTTTCCATCAGGTTTAAAAGCTAGAGCTCTTACCTGATCTTCATTACCCGAACCTGTTAAATCTACTTGAAATCTTAATTCAAATTCTAATGTGGTGGTGTCCCAAGGAGTAGTTAATTTAAATTGATAGACAGAAGTTGGATCTTTGTTGGTAGTAATAAATATTCTTGTTCCATCAGTATTAAATTCAATTGCATGTGGTAATCTCAATTGTGGAATAGAACCACCATCACCTACCAAGTTAGTTGAGACAGGATCTATTGCAGTGCTTATATCAAATGGTGTTGTGAGTGTATATTGAGTTACTCGTGCATTTTCATTGGCGGCAGATATACGATTAGTTATATACATTACGGTTCCATCTGGTTTAAAATTTATTCCTCTTACCTCTGTAATATTAGGAGAATAACCTGAAGAAATTACTTTTGACTGTTTAAAAGGTAAAATAGCAAACGAATTTGTTGAAAGTAAAAAAAAAAATATAACTGTTAAGTAAATTTTTTTCACAGCAATATCAGCAGCTTCTGTTTTGATACAATAAATAATATTAATCCTAAAATTATATAGGGACCAAAAGGAATTTGTGAAGTTAATTTTTTTGATTTTTTAATTAAATCAGGAACAACCCAAAGTAGTGCTATTACTGAAGAAAAGAATAGTACAAAAGGTATTGAAATCCAGCCAAACCAAAATCCAATCACAGCTAATAATTTTGCATCACCTAGACCCATGCCCTCTTTTTTTCTAACTTGTTTGTAAAAATATATTATTGCCCAAATAATACCATACCCAAGCAAACCTCCAATTAATGAATTAAGATAGTTTGGAAATAAAGAATGTAAATTTGGATCAAAAGATTTAATAAACCCAACGAACATCATTGGAAAAGTTAAAACATTTGGAATAATAAAATGTTTTAAATCAATAAAAAAAATTATCAAAAAGGAAAGACTTAAAATCATCAGTAAAATAGTAGTTATTGAAATTCCAAAAAAATAATAAATTGTTACAAATGATATAATGTTTATTGCCTCAACAATAGCATACTGAATAGAAATAGAAGTTTTGCAACTTCTACATTTTCCTCTTAATAAAAAAAAAGAAATAATTGGAATATTATCATACCAAGCAATTTTATTTTCACATTTTGGGCAATACGATCTTCCCGAAACTACGCCTTTTTCACCTGGTAAACGAAATATACATACATTTGCAAAACTACCCCAAAGAGCTCCCAGAATTATTACAAAAGCTATGTCCACAATTTTTTTGTTATATTTTTATATTTGAGGTAACTTGGATTAGACCATCTATTAATAACTGAACAATTAATACAGCATCTTGAAGATGTATGTATAAATTTGGTGTATTAATTATAATCTCCATAGTTTAATTTTTATCAAAATGAGCATAAAATACTAGATATAAATGTTTCTATTCAAATCAAAAAAAGAAGAAAATAAAAAAGAAGAAATCTCCAAAATAAACGTTGATTTAGAAATTATTACTAAAATGAACCAAGAGTTTGCAGTATCTCTTGATTTAAATGATACTTTAAAAACTGCTCTTCAGGTAATTATTGCAAGAATAAATGCTCAAGCTGCAAATATATTTTTAATAAATGAAAAAAAGAAAAAATTTCAATGTATTGCATCATTGCATCAGGATTATTTAGATGAATATGAACTAGATTTAAAAGATGGTGTAATGGGTAAAGCTGTCGAACAAAAAAAATGTATCAGAGTTGGAAATGTTAGAAAAGATGTAAGAGAAATTGCAGAATTTTATTTTGATTTAGATAATAAAACAAATTTTACAACTTACTCTGTTTTATGTTCTCCATTAATTGCAGCAAATGAATGTATTGGAGTAATTCATTGTTTAAATAAAAAAACCAATGATAAATTATTTATTGAAGACGATCGAAAACTTTTAGAAACTCTTTCTGCTCCTGCGGCTCTTGCAATAAGAAACGCAAAGATGGCCCAAGAAATGGTTGAAAAAAATAAAATTCAAAAAGAGGTTGAAATAGTAGGAGAAATTCAAAAATCACTATTGTCTAAAAATAAAAAAGAATCTTTTCCGATTGCGGGAATAAATATACCGGCAAAAGTAGTTTCTGGAGATTTTTATAATTTTTCAGATTTGGGAGATGGTAAATATGGTTTTGGAGTTGCAGATGTATCCGGTAAAGGAATTAAATCTTCTCTTCTAATGTCTAAAGCATCTAGTCTTTATAGATGTTTAAGTAAAACAGATTTTTCAGCAGCTAATTTATTAATTCAATTAAATAATGAAATTTGCGAAACTATTTCAAGAGGAATGTTTGTTACAATGTTAATTGGAATTTATGATAGTAATAAAAAAGAATTATTACTTTCAAGTGCAGGTCATGAGCCTCCGATTATTTTCTCAAAGGATGGATCATTTACAAATTATACTGAAGCGGGTCCTCCGTTAGGAATTATGCCTAAGACAAAATATTTGGAACATAAAATCCCTTTTGCAGATAGCTCAATGTATATTTTTACAGATGGTATTACAGAGATAAAAAATCCAAATGGCGAAATGCTAGGATCAGAAGGTTTTCAAAATTACATAAAAAAATATCAATCGACTCCAAACAATGAAAGATTAAAAACTATGATTGATGATATTTTAGGTGCGGGACATATTCAAAAGGATGATTTAACAATTGTTACTGTAGATAGTAAATAAGTGACCAATTGCTAGTTTTTTTTACTCAATATGATTAATGAGTATATGGTTAATTTATTAATTAATGATAATTTCTCAAATAAAATATTTTAAAATGAAAAAAATATTTAGTTTATCATTACTTTTTTTACTAATATTAACTAGCCAATCTACATCAAAAAGTTTACCTCCTGGAAGTGGTACTAGTGTACCTGCAAACATATTAATTTTATTAGACCGTACTTTTAGTATGAATCACCCCGCAAATACAGGGAGTGGAGGTAATAAAATGAAGGAACCTATGGCTGTGATTCAAGATCCAACACATGGACATTATTGGGTAGCAGAAATAGATAATGGTGGAATAGTTGCATGGAATGATACACCAAATAGATATGCTCCTTATGGAAAAATAAATGTCGTTTCAGCTAATGGATGTAGGACCAGTTCTCCTTGGGGGGCTTTTGGGGGACAGAATTCAAAAAAATACAGAGATAATGTTGTGAATATGGAGGAATATAATGGCATGCTTTATATGGCACATTTAAAAAATGATGATCCAAATTATAGCAGAGTAACGCAGATTGATCCTCGTACAACTACACGACTTGATACGACTAAAGATCATGCTGATAGATTTTGTGTTGAGCAAAAATTCGATCAGAATTTCGCAAGCAATCATCTCGCAATTGATATTCAAGGTGACCTTTTGTATGCGATGGGCGGAGGACAAAATGGAACGGGCAATGCATATTTTTGGGTAAAAGACTTATCAATAAGTACTGATTTAGTTGGTAGTCATATTAATTGGGCATGTTCAACTAATTTTTCAACTGGTAACAAATGGAGAATAAGTGGTACTAGTTCGGATTTACATACTGCATCAAAATTTGTTACTGCTATTACAGCTGATAGCAATAATGATTATTTATACGTTGCAAATAGCAATGATAATAAAATTTGGAGCTTTAAAGTTACAAGTGGATGCGTAAGTGAAACAAAAACTGCTGCCTTTGTTAATCCATGTGGAGAATCTCATGGGTTAGTTACTGATCCAAACGATGCTACGATATTATATTCAGCAGGAACATATACACATGAAATTTGTAAAATTAAAGTTAACAATGGAAACATTGTTAGCTTAATTGATAAAAATGGAATAGCTGATGCATTTGAACCTTCGGTTCCTGGTAAACTTTATTTAATGGAGCCTCGTAGTATAAGCTTTAACCAAGCTGATGAACTCGTTATTACTAATAGAGGACGACTTGAGGTAGTTATACTAAATAAAAATTTAGAATTTCAAAGAGTATTTGGTTTAAGCGGTGTATCAAAACTAAGAGGAGCTGTTGAAGCGATAAAATCTGTAGTAGCGGATAGTTCATTGACAGAAGGTGCTCAATTTGGTTTAGGATTATGGAGTCACAAGGATACAGCTCGCTACAATGGCTGGAACACACTTAAAGATCAAGGTTTACCATGTACTACTAAAAATTGTCTAGTAGTTAAAATTGATGATCAGGGAGCTAATAAAATTTACCAATATTTACAAAAACCAATTTCATTGTATAGAGCAACACACGCTCATGCCTTTTCGAGAATGGCAGATACATATTTTAATCATGGCACCGACTCTCCAAAAGATAATAGCATACCTTGTCAGGTAAATTATGTGATTGTTATTGGTGACGGTGGTTGGGGTCAAGGTCACGATGAAGCAAAACGCACAATGGGTAGGTTAGCAAATAACGGTATTAAAAGTATTATGGTTGCATTCGGAAACGAAATATTAAGTAACGCATCAGCACTAAATAAATTTAATGAAATAGCTGCAGTTGGTCAGAGCCCATACTCGGCTTCGATACAAGCTTTGACTGCTGAAGATCTTAAAACCGAACTCGCACTAGTAATAGCAACTATTACAAGTGAAAATTTATCCTATACTGCGCCAGCAATTACGGGCTCTATATCAACGGGTAATAATTTATATCAAGCTCAGTTTGATTATTTTCCAACGAGAGAATGGGAAGGAAAATTAAAAAAGGTAAAAGTAGAAGATTTAGTTGCATCAAAAACCACAGGTGTTGCTCCAACTCCTATATGGCAAGCTGAAGAACAACTATTATCCCCAAACCTTAGAAAAATTTGGACTTCTCTAGAAGGATTACCTTCTAATCTTAATAATTTTTCATCAACTAATGCTAATACAATACATACGAAACTTTTTCAATTAACTGGAAATAATTTAAGAGATTATCATAATGATAGTGGAAGTCTTACAGGTGTTGGTCGTTGCGGAATCAATGGATCTAATGTTGCCTCTGTACAAGATGGTGTATTAGATGATGCAGCCGGATTGATAAACTTTTTAAGAGGAGAAGATTATTTTGATTATGATGGAGACTGTAATTTAACTGAGAAGCGTGTCTCCACTATTTCTGGTAACGAGCACTATTTAGCTGATATATATAATTCTCAAATAGTATTAGTTGGTAAACCGTCTGCTGACACAGCATTTATAAATTCTAACCAAGAATCATTTTTTAGGGATAAGAAAGGTTATAAAGCTTGGTCTGATAGTTTACATTCTAGAAAAGAAGTAATTTATGCTGGAGCAAATAATGGAATACTTCATGCTTTTGACGCTGACACGGGTCAAGAATTGTGGGGTTTTGTTCCTCCTTTGCTTGGTGGAAATTTAGCAATTCAAATGAATCCAGGTTTAAATAAAGCTGCAGGTGGAGGATCAGTTCCAATATATGGTGTAGACGGTTCTCCAATTGTGCATGACATGTATTTTAAAAAACCAGGAGCCACAGGAGAAGCATGGCACTCAATATTAATGGTACCTTATGGAAGAGGTGGTGCAGGTTTTTCTGTATTGGATGTAACAAATCCTAGTTCACCGGAACATTTATATTCTATCTTAAATCACGCTGGAACGGTGTATCGTTCTGACCATGAAGGAAAAATTTACAAGTATAAATATGATGGAAGCGATTATGGATTGTATAATTTTGAAGAAATAATTAAAGTTAATGACAATTTTGCTAACAATCCATCTGTAGCACAAACATGTAATAATCTTGGAAACACTTCTTGCTATCAAGGTGATACATTAACTATAAAAAATGTGGTAAATATTGATCCTTCAGCAGATATTAAAATTTATCTTGATGGTAATGATGTAACTGGTTCTACAACTACTACTCAATCAGGTCCTGACCTTATAGTAAAATTAGGATCAAACATTACTTTCAGTGCTGATGAAACATCAGGACATACTAGCAACAACGTAGGAATAACAATTGTTAACCCAATGCCTGCGGCAGGAG
>CEUZ01049130.1_pt1 | contig 15354 bp, 16 predicted proteins | sample 361511 | NCBI WGS metagenome assembly CEUZ01 (sample SAMEA2622822, study PRJEB7988) | marine metagenome | biome: marine biome (ENVO:00000447); feature: surface water layer (ENVO:00002042); material: "saline water (ENVO:00002010), including plankton (ENVO:xxxxxxxx)" | depth 5 m
GACAATAAAGACTTAAAATATGCGTGTCATATTAAATGTGAATAAATTGGAAATTGCATACAAAGATTTTTCACTTCTTCTTTGCAAGATGACAAAATCTCGTCATTCTGGTGATTATTCAAGGCCTTAGATATAAGATCGGCTATCAATTCGACTTCTTTCTCTTTCATGCCTCTTGTTGTTATACCAGGAGTTCCTATCCTTACTCCAGAAGCTATAGCGGGGGGTTGAGGGTCAAAAGGGATTGCATTTTTATTTGTTGTAATTCCAGCATCAGATAAAGCTTTTTCTGCTTCTTTCCCAGTTAGTCCAGACTCTCTTAAATCTAAAAGTACTAAATGTGTATCAGTTCCACCAGTAATACATTGAAAACCATTTTGAATTAATAGCTCTGCCAAAAGTCTAGAATTAATTAACACTTGTTTTTGGTACTCTTTAAATGAATCATCTAGGGCTTCCTTGAATGCAACAGCTTTAGCTGCAATCATGTTCATCAAGGGGCCTCCTTGTGTTCCTGGAAAAACTCTACTATTAATTATTTTTGCATGCTCTTCTTTCATCATGATCATTCCACCCCTTGGTCCCCGGAGAGTTTTATGTGTTGTTGTTGTTACAAAATCACAATGAGGTATCGGGTTGGAATAAAGTCCAGCCGCAATAAGACCAGATGGATGAGCAATATCTGCCAATAAAAGTGAGCCTGATTTATTTGCTATCTCTCTAAATCTTGCAAAGTCTAAATCTCTTGGATATGAGCTCCATCCAGCAATAATTAGTTTTGGTTTGTTCTTAAGTGCGAGTTCCTCTATTTGATCGTAATCAATAAGAAATGTATCTTTCTTGACTCCATAAGAAATGGAGTTATAAACTCTGCCTGAAAAATTTACCTTCGATCCATGCGATAGATGCCCTCCATGATCAAGACTCATTCCCAAAATTGTATCTCCTGGATTCAAGAAACCCAGAAAAACAGCCATGTTTGCCTGTGCTCCAGAATGGGGTTGGACGTTGACTTCCTCTGCTCCAAACAATCGCTTTGCTCTGTCTATAGCCAATTCTTCAGCTTGATCATAATACTGGCAACCACCATAATAGCGCTTCCCAGGGTAGCCTTCAGCATATTTATTCGTAAATGGAGAACCCATTACATCCATCACCTCTTGGCTTGCATAATTCTCGGATGCAATCATTTGAAGTTCAAATTCTTGTCTACTTATTTCCTTGTTAATTAGGTTGAAAATTTCAGAATCTTTATCTAATAGACCCATAAGAGTATTATTCAGGTTACTTAAATTGAAAAAAAATTCAAGCAAGGCAATAAATATAGTTAATATTAATATATGAACAAAGAGATTCGTGTTTCAGGTGCAGCTCAAAATAATCTTAAAAATATAGATTTAAATATACCTTGGTATACCTTATGCGTGGTAACCGGATTATCTGGCTCAGGAAAATCATCATTAGCAATAGATACTATCCATGCTGAAAGTAGAAGGAGATACTTAGAATCTCTATCAACATATGCAAGACAATTCTTAGAAAGAATTGATAAACCCAAAGTAATATCAATTGATGGGGCACCACCATCAATATCAATCGAGAGTCGGAACAATGTGAAAAATTCTCGATCCACAGTAGGAACTCTTACTGAAATATATGACTACATGAGAGTCATTTATAGTAGAATAGGCAAAATTTATTGTACAGATTGCAACCTGAAATGTGAATCTTTGTCCGCAATTGGAATCTATGAATATTTGCTAAGCACTTATGAAAATAAAAAATTAATTTTATGTATAAAAAATGATAATCAGATAAGAGGTAAAGACTTAATCAAAGCAGGTATTTTTGAGGCTGTTTCTTCAAATAAAATAATTAAGATTAATGATAACAATAAAGAAGAAAGCGCATGCCCCTTAATTGACAAAGTAAATATAAATCAAAATAATCAATCCAGGATAATTGAATCTATAGAGCTAGGGTTCTCTATCTCTAAAACTATATGTATTTACGATGAAAAAAATAAATTTTTAAGAAGCTTCAAAAAAGAGTTTTGTTGTCCAAAGTGCTTTGTGGAATACAAACAACTTACTCCAAACAAGTTTTCATTCAATAGTCCTGATGGTGCATGTAAAAAATGCAAAGGCTTTGGGAATATTCTTCTACCAGATCTAAATCTTATAGTAAAAGAAAAAAAGAAAAGTATAGAAGATGGTTGTATTTCAATTCTACAAAGACCATCGCTAGGCTATGAAAAAAGGAGATTTTTGGATTTTTGTTACAGATCTAAGATTGATATTGAAGCACCATTTGAAAATTTATCTGACAATAAAGTTAAGTTACTTTTAGCGGGTGATAAAAAGTACAAAGGTCTTTATGGTCTATTCAAAAGACTGGAATCAAAATCATATAAAATGCACGTGAGAATGCTGCTTAGCAAATACAGAACTCCATCTGCATGTGAAGCCTGCCATGGGTCGCGAATAAATTTAGTCTCATCGAATGTACGAGTAGCAAACAAAACCATACGAGAACTTTGCATGGTACCAATAGATGAATTGTTAGAATTTCTCTTGGACATAAAGCTTTCTAACAAAGAAAGAGAAATTGTTAATGAGGCAATGAAGCAATGTGTATCTAGATTAAATTATCTTGTTGAGGTTGGTTTAGAGTATCTAACATTAGGAAGATTAGGAAGAAGTTTGTCGGGAGGTGAGGCACAAAGAGTAAATCTCGCACAGCAATTAGGATCTCGACTAACTGACACGTTATATGTCTTAGATGAGCCATCTATCGGGTTGCACCCCAAAGACATAGAAAGATTATTTAGAACACTTATTAATTTAAGGAATCTAGACAATACCATAGTGTTAATCGAGCATGATTTAGATATTATTTCAAAATCTGACTGGATAATTGAGCTTGGACCAGCTTCTGGGGAAAAAGGTGGAGATTTAATTTATTGTGGTAATCGCAAAGATATAAGTAAAAATTCACAATCAATTACTAATAAATATATTGATGGTACTTTATGTATCCAGACTCCTACCAGTAGGAGGAACACGCTAAAAAAAATTAAAATAAAAGAAGCCTCAAAAAATAACTTGAACAAAGTTTCTTTTGAAATTCCTCTTAACTGTATTACTTTTGTTACTGGAGTCTCTGGTTCAGGCAAAAGCACTTTAATTAAAGACTGTTTTTATGGAAATGCTATAAGAGAATATGGAAAAGCTTACGAGAATTGTGGAGAAGTTTCTTCAATTGTTGGCCTAGAAAATTTAAAAGAGATAGTAATGATTACGCAAGAACCTATTGGAACAAGTGCGAGATCAAACCCTGCAAGTTATATGAAAATATATGATGAAATTAGAAAAATAATTGCCAACACAGATTATTCCAAAAAAGCAGGTTTAAAACCTGGTGATTTTTCTTTTAATACAAAAGGGGGTCGGTGTGAAGCCTGTCAAGGAGAAGGAAAGAAAATCATAGAGATGCAGTTTTTAGCTAATTTAGAAGTCGACTGTGAAGAGTGTCACGGTAAAAGATTTAATGCAGAAATATTAAATGTTAAGTACAAAGGGAAAAACATTAATGGTATTTTAGATTTGACTGTTTCTGAAGCAATTGAATTCTTTAATAACAAAGATGCGATAATAAACAAATTAAATATTCTTTCTTCTGTTGGCCTAAACTATGTAAAACTTGGACAACCTTCTAATACTCTTTCTGGAGGCGAATCTCAAAGAATAAAGATTGCAAAATCTTTAATACCAAAAAGAACAAAGGATGTCTTGTATATTTTCGATGAACCATCGATTGGTTTACATGTTGAAGATTTAAAAAATCTAATTAATACTTTTAATGTAATTATGGAAAGAGAAAATTCTATAGTCATAATCGAACATAATGTTGAGTTGATTAAAATTGCAGACTATATAATTGACATGGGACCTGGTGGTGGGAAAGATGGTGGTAAAATAATTGCTACTGGTACACCAGAAAAAATAAAAAAAACTAGATCATCTATTATTGGCAAATATTTAAATTTATAAGTCGCATTTAAGAATGTTAACTAAATCTCCATGAATCAATGAATTAGAAGCTACTATATCTTTTTTATTGATATCATATGTATCTCCATTAATTCTAGTCACTGCACCTCCAGCTTCAGTGACAAGGAGAATTCCAGCTGCAGTATCCCAAGGATTGAGTCCAAGTTCCCAAAATCCATCGAGCCTTCCACAGGCAAGATATGCAAGATCTAAAGCTGCAGATCCATCTCTTCTAATAGATCTGCATTTATAAAGCAAATTCTTAAAATTTTCGACATTTGCTTGTGCATATTTTTTATTTGAAGTTATAAACCCTGTACATAAAAGTGTCTGAGACAAATTGTGATTGGAACTTACAAGTATGGGTTTATCGTTCAAATAACAACCTCCACCTTTTTCTGAATAAAAAAATTCTTTTCTGTTTGGGTCATAAATGGATCCATGTGCAATAACTCCATCTATCATTAACGCGATAGATACGCAGAAGAACGGATAATTATGAATATAATTATTTGTCCCATCAATTGGATCTATAATCCAATGTAAATCAGATCTAACTCCATTGTTTTCATTTGACTCTTCAGCCAGAAAGGATGATGTGGGATAGTGTTTTTTAATAAAATTTATAATTTTCTTTTCAATTTTGATATCAACTTCTGTAACCCAATTGTTGGGTCCTTTCGATTTAATCTCTTTGTTTAACCCAAAATTGTCCATCATTATTTCACCTGCCAAATTGCAGGATTGTCTCATGATATCTTCAAATTTCATAATAAAAAAACCACATCATTACTATTGAATTATTTTAAAGTATTATTAACTATATACTTTATTATGAAAAAAAATATTTCGTTTTCTATTGGTGCAGACAGCATCTCTCCTTCTGTATTAAAAGCTAAGGAATACCTAGAGAAAATTGACGCGGATCTTAAAATTTATGGGTCTATTAATGATGATGGTCTAAACTGGGTTGAGATATCAAAAAGAATTGCTTTAGATGTTCAAAGTGGAGAATCTCATTTTGGAATAATTTTTTGTTATACAGGGACTGGTGTATCAATTGTTGCTAATAAATTCAAAGGAATAAGGGCAGCCTTATGTAATAATAAAGAAATTGCAATTGGTGCAAGGAAATGGAATGATGCTAATATCTTAACTATGGGCATTTTATCTGTCAAAGAGGAAGAAATAGAAGATATAATTACAAGCTGGATTGATACAAAGGTTGATTCATCTGAAATGAAAAATATCAAAAGTATAAGTGAGATTGAATTGTGAGAGTGGGCATTGTTGGAGCAAGTGGGGCGGTAGGACTAGAAATAATAAAATTATTAGAATCTAGAAGATTTAAACTTACCTCTTTAAGTTTATTTGGTTCTTCAAAATCCGCTGGTCGATATTTGTACTTTAAGAAAAAAAGAATTCAGATAAAAAAACTAAACAAACAGGGGTTGAAAAATCTAGATTTAGTTTTTTTTTCTGCTGGTTCTAATATTAGTGAAAAATTCGCAAATATTGCTGCTTCACATGGAGCTATTGTCATTGACAATAGTTCAGCTTTTAGGATGAATCCAAAAATACCCTTAATTGTTCCTGAAATTAATCCTCAAGATTTAATCAAGAGCAAAAGTCAAATTATTGCCAACCCTAATTGCACTACAATTATTTCATTAATGGCAATAAAGCCTTTGCATGATTTGTCAAAAATTCGAAGAATTGTTGCTACAAGTTTTCAGTCAGTCTCAGGAGCTGGGAATGAAGGAATAGAAGAACTATTAGTTAACACCTCGTCTTTTTTGAAAAACAAAAGGGGTTTGAATCCGGTATTTAAAAAAGAGATTGCCTTTAATGTTATACCAAAAATTGGTAATTTTTATAAAAATCTGTACTCCGAAGAAGAAATGAAGTTGCATAATGAGTCTAGGAAGATTTTGTCAGATAAAAAAATTAATATTAGCGCTACTACTGTTAGGGTTCCTGTTATTAGGTCTCATAGTATAAGTCTTAATATTGAATTTACTAGCAATGTCACTGTAAATAATGCAGTAAAAGCACTTAAAAGTTTTCCAGGTGTAAAAATTGAAGCCTCTTCAAAAAAAATTAGCTTTCCTACACCTATAGAAGCAACAGAAAGAGACTATTGTATAGTAGGAAGATTAAGAAGGGATTTTACAAGAGAAAATAGTCTTTCCTTATGGGTCGTCGGAGATCAAATAAGAAAAGGTGCTGCTCTTAATGCTGTACAGATTGCTGAACTTTTGTGATTAGTAAGAATTGTATTGTATTATATATTTAAATGCGTAAAATCAGAGGCTGTATAACTGCTTTAGCTACGCCATTCGATAAGCAAGGGAACGTAGACAAAGAGGCTCTTAAGAATTTAATCCGCGTACAGATAAGAGCTGGGGTCCATGGTCTTGTGCCATGTGGAACTACTGGCGAATCACCCACATTAAGTCATGAAGAACATGAAGAAGTTATCCGTATAACCATAGAAACAGTAAAAAAAAGAATACCTGTGATAGCTGGCACAGGCTCTAACTCAACTGATGAAGCTTTAAGGTTGACAAAAGCAGCAGAAAAAGCTGGCGCTGATGCTAGCCTTCAGGTGGTTCCATATTACAACAAACCTAATCAGCTTGGCTTATATAAACACTTTACCAAAATAGCAAAAAATACTTCGCTACCAATAATTTTATACAATATTCCTGGACGATCAGTTATAAATCTTGATAGTTTAACAATTAAAAAACTCAACAAAGATAACAAAAATATTATTGGTATAAAAGAAGCGAGTGGGCGAATAGAGAAAATAAGAGAAATACGAAATACTTGCCCTAAGAATTTTATAATTTTATCAGGTGATGACAATCTTAATTATCTAACGTTAAAAGAAGGAGGAAATGGTTATATTTCTGTTACTTCAAACATAGCACCAAAAGAATGCTCTCAAATGTTTAATTATTTTGTCAAAAAAAATATCAAAAAAGCTGCTCTAATTGACAACAAGCTTTCTGAACTAAACAATCTATTGTTTATTGATACTAACCCCATAGGAATTAAATACGCTTTATCTGAAGCTGGTCTTTGTGAAAACATCTTAAGGTTGCCATTAACAAAACTAAAGGCAAAAGACTCTTCTTTGCTTTATAAAGAATTAAAAAAAATAAAACTAATTTAATGGAATTTTTAAGTAAATTAGAAAAAGAGCTTATCAAAGATAATAAAATTATAGCAGGAGTTGATGAAGTGGGTCGTGGGTCACTTATAGGACCCGTTGTAACTTGTGCTTTTATAATTGACAACAGTTTTAATATTTATGTAAAAGACTCGAAAGTACTTAGTGAAAAAAAAAGAAATGAAATTTTTTTAGACCTAATTAGTAGAAATACAAACTTCTCATTAGGCCTCTCGACTCATGAAGAAATAGATGAATTAAATATATTAGATGCAACAAGATTGGCAATGCTTAGAGCAGTAAATAACTTAAAAATAAAACCAAACATACTACTTATAGATGGAAATCAAAAAATTAATTCGGATATCAAACAAATATGTATTCCTAAGGGTGATACAATTTGTAAATCTATTGCTGCAGCTTCAATTATTGCCAAAGTAATTAGAGACTTTATAATGAAAAGAATTTCCAGTCTATATCCATACTACTCATTAGATAAGAACAAAGGTTACGCTACTCCTTACCATAAAGAGTCACTTCGCACCTTTGGATATAGCCCTATTCATAGAAAGACATTTAAGTATTAATTAAAAATTGACAATACAATATTATTATCTTATTTTTTGATTTTATGGCTCAAGATGAGGAAAAGTTCTATTATAAAATTGGTGAGTTAGAGGCTATTACAGGTATACCGTCTAATAAGATTCGATATTGGACTAAAAAATATGAATATTTAGCTGATCAGCTAAGAGAAAATACAAACGGTATTCATAAACTCTATCATAAAAACTCAATAGAGATTATTTATAAAATCAATGGATACCTTAACGAAGTAAGCATTAAAATGGATGATAAAAAAATTAATGAAAAATTAGAAAATTCATTTAGAAAAAATAAGGAATTATTAGATATACTGAAGGATATAAGAAATAAGCTAGAAAAGATTTTAAATGCTCCTTAAATCCGGGGTGTAGCGCAGTTGGTAGCGCACTGGTCTGGGGGACCAGGGGTCGTCGGTTCAAGTCCGATCACCCCGATTAAACATGAGAATTCTACTGACAAATGATGATGGAATACATTCTGATGGGATTTACATACTAAAAGAAATACTTTCCCAATTCGGCGAAACGGTAATAGTAGCACCATCTAATAATCAAAGCACTAAAAGTCACGCAATAAGTCTCAATGTTCCATTAAGAGTGAAAGAGTTTGGTAGAGATCAATACTCCGTTTTAGGATTACCTGCAGATTGTGTTAATTTTGCAATCAACAGCAAGATAGGAAAGAAAAAATTTGATTTAGTTGTTTCAGGAATAAACAATGGCGCTAATATGGGTGACGATATTAACTATTCTGGTACGGTCGCTGCAGCAAGAGAAGGATTTTTGCATGGTATCAACTCTATCGCATTATCAATAGCAAACAAGAAAAATCCTAAATATGCGGACTGTGCAAAAAGTTTTGAGCTTATACTTTCAAAAATTATAAAGAAGAAATTGAGCTCTTTTTTCTTTAATATAAATTATCCCAATATTCCCTCAAATAAAATCAAGGGTGTTAAAATCACAAAGCAAGGTGCTAGAGCTTATGGTCAAAAAATAATTGCAAAAAAAGATCCCAGAAATAATGAGTATTTCTGGATTGGTGGTGACGATTTGAGTTACAAAGCAAAAAAGGGGACTGACATTTATGCAGTAAGGAATGGATTTATTTCAATTACTCCTCTTATTGTAAATTACACTGACCAGTCTTCACTTAAATTAAAATTATGATTGATAAATTAACCAAATATGCACTAAAGTTTACAACAGGGCTCCAAGGGATTGTTACTATGGCAATCGTCTCTTTCACTGAAGCTGTTTTTTTTGTAATTCCTCCTGACCCTTTTCTTGGTTTGTTGTGTATAAAGAAAAGTTATAGAGAAATTATAAATCTTACAATGATTTGTCTTTTTTTTTCCATTTTTGGTGGCTGCATAGGGTATCTACTTGGTGATGAGATTGTTCAATATTCGATAGAGAATAATATCACACCTATAACAAACAATTTGGACAAGCTAGAATTAATTAAAGATAAAATAAACGAGGACACTTTCTTGCTAATGGTTCTGTCTGGATTCACCCCTCTTCCTTTCAAAATTTTCTGTATTGGTGCTGGAATACTAAATGCGAGTTTTGTTCCATTTTTAATAGGATCAATCATTGGTAGATTGCTTAGATTTGCTTTAGTAGCATATTTGGCGAAGCTTTTTGGAGAAAAATTTATGAATATCTTAAAAAGCAAGAAAGTTTTATATCCAACTATTGCTCTTATAGGTATTTTGACTATATATTTTATTTATAAATGGAATTAAAGAAATACATTAGAGATGTACCCGACTTTCCAAAAGAAGGAATTCTATATAGGGATATCACACCTTTGTTAAAAGATCACGAGGCTTTTACATATGTAGTGAATCAGCTTTCGAATAATATTCCTGATAGTGTGAATTCTATAATTGCTCCCGAGTCTAGGGGTTTTATATTTGCATCAGCTGTATGTTATAAAACAAAAAAGAATCTAGTGCTTGTTAGAAAAAAAGGGAAACTACCATTTAAAACATTTGAAGTGAACTATGAATTAGAATACGGAACAGATACATTTCAGATACATACTGATTCAGTACAAAAAAATTCCAAGGTGGCAATAATAGATGACTTGTTAGCGACTGGCGGCACAATATCTGCAATAGAAGATTTACTTGAGAATTTCAATTGTCAGATACTTAACATTTCTTTTGTTATAGAACTTGTTGATCTCCTAGGAAGAGATAAGATTAAGTGTAAGGAGATAGATTCAATAATTAAATACTAATGGATATAATAATTACTCAAAAAAGTACTCATGGTAACTCCAGAGTAAGATTTGTAGAAAAGATTGATAATATTTTTCGTATCAAAATAAATAAATATGAGAATGTTGCAATACTTACTGACAACAACCTCTACAAGCATTATAAAAAATATATTAAAACAAAAGACGCTCTCTTAATAAAAGTCAAACCAGGAGAACTATCAAAATCCTTAAAATCAAAAAACTATATTGAAAATTTACTTTTTAAAAATGGCTTCAATAGAAACAGTTTGTTTATTACTTTTGGAGGTGGTGTTATAGGAGACTTGGGAGGCTATGTAGCATCTACGTTTATGAGAGGAATTGACTTGATACATGTTCCTACATCATTAGTTGCAATGGTCGATAGCTCCATAGGAGGGAAAACTGGGATTGATAATAAGTTTGGGAAGAACCTAATTGGAACTTTCTATAATCCTAAAGAAATAATAGTTAATAAAAAATTTTTAGAAACTCTTCCAAAAAAAGAGATTAGACAAGGTTTGGCTGAAATAATTAAATATGGAATCATAGAAGACAAATCATTGTTCTCCATTTTGGAAAACAAGGAATTGGATTTTACAAAGAATAGCAACGCGTTACAGAATAAAATTATTAAGAAGTGTATTGATATAAAAATCAGAGTTGTAGAGGAAGATTTTAGAGAAAATAACAAAAGGATGATTCTAAATTTTGGACATACTGTTGGCCATGCTATTGAGAGGTACTATGAATATAAGAAATCTCATGGTGACTGCATTGGCGTAGGGATGTTGATAGAATCGAAAATAGCATCTATGGTTGGGGTTCTAGCAGAGAAAGATTATTTAAGAATAAAAAATATTCTCAAAAGATTTAATCTTTTGACGTTAGAGTTAAAATCTAATTCTATAAAAAAACTGATTAATAATATGAAATTAGATAAAAAGAATAAATCGAATAAAATAACTTTTGTATTACCCGAGAAGATTGGAAAGATAAAAAGATGGCCTAATCTTTATTCAACTCAAATAGCAGAGAAAGTTATAGCTGAAGCAATTAGAAGCGCTCTTAATGAAGTTAAAAATTAACAAATATTCTCCATATTTTATAGATACGTCTGTATCGTCTTGTGTAAGAAATTTTCCTAGAGATAGAAGCATATATATGGATATTGGTTGTGGTGATGGAGAGTTTATAGTCGAATTAGCAAAAGATAATCCTAGGAAAATTTGTATAGGTGTTGAGATTAAGTATGGTCGAATTATAAAATGTCTTAGGAAAGCAGAGATGTATGAATTAAATAATTTAAAATTCATACTCTCAGATGCTACTTTGTTAATAGATCAAATTATTCCACCAAAATCATTAAATAAAATATTCATCAATAATCCTGATCCGTGGCCTAAAGAAAAACATGAAAAAAACAGAATTTTGAATAGCGAATTTTTAAAATCCCTTTACAAATCTCTAAAAAGAAAAGGTCTCCTCTATATAACTACAGATAGTATTAAATATAGGAACTCGATAGAAAAAGAGGTTTCAATTTTAAATTTTAAAAAAAATAATAAATTAAGCAATTTCGATACAAAATTGCCGGCAACAAGATTTCAAAAATTCTATATAAACCAAAACAAAAAGATTTATAATATCAAATTACAAAAACTATAACTAAAGTTTACTTAAGAAAATTTCAAAAACATCTTCTCTTAATTTGTCAATTGAATCTTTATCATCGCTATAAGCACTAACATCAATTTCTGGTAGTATTTCTATTGTAATTTTGCCTGGAGTAATAAGAAGTGAATCTTTTTTAACAATTTCGCCAGACCCTTTAATTATCATAGGGACAATACTTGTATCAGTTTTTTTTGCAATATAGAAACCACCATTTTTAAAATCCATTAATCCAGGATTTGGATTTCTGGTCCCTTCCGGAGCAATAAAAACAATTCTGCCATTTTTTATTTTTTTTAGCATTTTAACTACTTCCCTTCTGTCATCAAACGAACCGTCGCGCGATACAAAGTAATGCCCCATAATTTTTACAGTCTGTCCAAAGAAAGGTATCTTCAATAATTCTTTCTTCATCATAGCTCTCCAGTCATATTTCATAAATGACGCAAAACAAAATATGTCGAACATGCTTTTATGGTTATACATTACAATTAACGGTTTATCTTTTATGTTGGCTACTCCAGTTACTTCTAATTGGACATTGCAAGAAAAGATTATTATTTTTCCCCAAAATTTTACTATCGTCTTGTTTGCTAAGCTAGGAGAAAAAAAAGATATTAACATCGCCGGTATAGCTAGCAATACGGTCATAGAGGCTATTATCAACCACCTAAAATATGAAGATATCATTATAAAATCATAATAAATAACTTTTTTTTTTCAATTAATTTGATATAGAGCAAATTTTCAATAAAATACTATAGATATTGGAGGGGTCGCATGATAATAATCCTTAAGAGTAATGCATCGAAGGATGACTTAAAAAAAATAAAAGAGGCTGTAAAAGAATTTGGCTATAAAGCTGAAGTAGTCGAAGGTGAATCAAAAACAATTGTTGGAGCCGTAGGTAACCAAAAAGAAAAACAACAGCATATGAACTTAATAGGACAGCTTCCAGGAGTGGAAGCGGTTGTACCTATAATGCAACCTCACAAACTTGGAAGTCGAGAATTCAAAAATGATGATTCTTCTTTTGCCGTTGGAAATACAAAAGTTGGTGGAACTAAAATTACAATAATAGCTGGTCCTTGTTCGGTAGAATCAGAAGATCAAATAACAGAAATCGCAAAAGCTGTAAAATTGAGTGGAGCCACAATACTAAGAGGTGGTGCCTTCAAACCAAGAACTTCTCCGTATACATTTCAAGGAATGGGAGAAGAAGGGTTAAAACTTCTTAGAAAAGCCGGGGACATGGTTGATCTTCCAATAGTTACTGAAGTACTAGATGTAGATGATTTGGATTTAGTTTGTGAATATACTGACATGATTCAAATTGGTGCAAGAAATTGCCAAAATTACGCTCTACTTAAAGCAATAGGAAAAAAGAACAAGCCTGTTCTTTTAAAAAGAGGTATGTCTACATCAATTAATGAATTCCTTCTATGCGCTGAATATCTTTTAGCTGAAGGCAATATGAATGTAGCACTATGTGAAAGAGGGATAAGAACTTTTGAAACAGCAACAAGAAACACTTTTGATATTAATGCTATTCCAGTATTAAAAGAAAAAACACACTTGCCAGTTATTGCTGATCCAGCTCATGGTACAGGTTATTGGCAGTATGTATCCCCTATTGCGTATGCAGCAATTGCAGCAGGTGCTGATGGATTAGCTGTCGAAGTACATAATAATCCTGAAGTAGCTCTTAGCGATGGTGGTCAATCGTTAAAGCCTAAGAAGTTTCAAATCATGGTTGATAAATCAAGGATAATTGCAGAGGCAATAGGAAAGAAAGTTTAAAGATCATTATCAATAAAAACTCTTCTACCTTCTATTCTATTAATTTTTCCTTCCGCAATTAACTGTATTGCTTTTGGTAGTATTTCATGCTCTTTTTGATGAATTTTTTCCAACAAGCTTTCTTCATCGTCATTTTGCACTACATCTACAACTCCTTGTAAAATAATAGGCCCCGTATCAACACCATCGTCAACATAATGGACTGTGCATCCTGCATATCTTGCTCCATATTCGAGTGCTTGCTTAGGTGCATTAAGCCCTGTAAACGCTGGCAATAAGGAAGGATGAAGATTTATAACCTTTTTTTCGAAATGTTGTATGAAGAAAGGTGATAAAATCCTCTTGAATCCAGCTAAAACAATTAAATCAAGATTGAATTGACTGATATGGTTAATCACTTCTTTTTCGAAGTCTTTCCTAGATTCAAAGCCTTTATGAGATAACAAAATGGATTGTACAGAAAGATTCTTTGCACGTTCTAGAACTTTAGCTTTCTCGACATTACAAAATAACAATGATATTTCAACATTTGGTATTTGAGCCTTTACAATGGCCTCAAAATTTGATCCACTTCCAGAAGAAAATATAGCAACTTTAAACTTATCGGACATAACGAGAACTATGATTAGGCGGCTACCTACTTTCCCAAAACTTCGCGTCTCAGTATCATCGGCCTCTGAGGACTTAACTGCCGGGTTCGGAATGGAACCGGGTGTACCCCCTCCAGTTTGGCCGCCTAAAGGATAAAATCATAAACAAAAATATTTTCTTGTCAATAAAATCTACTCTAAATAGTTAAGAACAGGTGATTTTCTCAATTTTTTTAGTTTTTTCAAGGCTTTCAATTCGATTTGTCTGATTCTTTCTCTAGTAACATTAAACATAGTTCCGATTTCTTCTAGAGTAAAAACTTGGTCTTCGTCAATACCAAAACGTTTCTTTATAACATCTTTTTCTCTCTCATTTAAAACCTTTAATAATGAATCATTGATTATTTGTTTTAATTCATTATTTTCAAAATATTCATACTGCGATGGGCTTGTGTCATCTTTTACTGAGTCCAATAAAGTTTGTGTTGAATCGTTATCGCTAATTGGTGCATCTAAAGCTATCGGGTCTTTAGTCACTCTTAATATTTTTTCAATCTTATCAATATCAAAGTTTGATTTTTCCGCTAACTCCTCAGATGTTGGTTCTCTTCCTAATTTTTGAACTAATTGTCTTGAAATAGAAAATATTCTATTTATTTGTTCTGTCATGTGTACTGGAATTCGAATAATCCTTGCTTGATCTGCTAATGCACGGGTAATTGATTGCCTAATCCACCATGTTGCATAAGTGGAAAATTTATATCCTCTTTCATGTTCAAACTTTTCAACAGCTCTAATTAATCCTATGTTGCCTTCTTGAATTAAATCTAAAAAGGGTAAACCTTTGTTGATATATCTTCTTGCAATACTAACTACTAATCTTAAATTTGACTCTACAAGCCTATTCTTCGAAGTTATATAGTTTAATTTTGCTTTATGGAATTCTCTTATTTCAGATGAATCAAATTTATCTTTCTTCATAAAAATATAAATTTTATGCAAAATATCAGAAGTAAATTCAATTTCTAGAAGATCTAACTTAAGCATTTTTTTGTCTTTTTTTGTAAATTTCTTTTTTAAAAGAATCTGTTCAATAACTTGGGAAACATTCCCCGTTCTTCTGTTAGCGTAGTTACCCATTTTTCTTTTGTTATTTTTATTGGATTCGGCATCGAAGTCTATTAAATCAGATTCATCTCTAGAG
>CEUZ01153394.1_pt1 | contig 15345 bp, 27 predicted proteins | sample 361511 | NCBI WGS metagenome assembly CEUZ01 (sample SAMEA2622822, study PRJEB7988) | marine metagenome | biome: marine biome (ENVO:00000447); feature: surface water layer (ENVO:00002042); material: "saline water (ENVO:00002010), including plankton (ENVO:xxxxxxxx)" | depth 5 m
AATATTGGAGCACCTCAAGTTGCTTATAGAGAAACTATATTAAAATCTGCAGACAATACTTATATTCATAAAAAGCAAAGCGGCGGAGCAGGTCAATTTGCTAAAGTTGAATTAACAGTTGAACCTTTGCCTCCAGGTAAAGGAAGGGAAATTGAAAATAAAATTAAAGGTGGAGCAATACCAAAAGAATTTATACCTGGTGTAGAAAAAGGAATAGAAAGTGTGGCTGACAGTGGAATTTTAGCTGGATTCCCATTAATTGACTATAAAGTTACGATTGTAGATGGATTACATCACGATGTAGACTCGAGCGTTCTTGCTTTTGAAATAGCTTCAAGATTTTGTTTTAAAGAAGCATGTACAAAAGCTTCATTAAAACTTTTAGAGCCTGTTATGAGAGTTGAGGTAGTTACACCAGAAGATTATATGGGAGATGTTATAGGAGATCTTAATAGTAGACGTGGGCAGGTATCAACTACTGACAAACGAGGGAATGCAACAGTAATTAGCGCAATGGTTCCTCTGGCTAATATGTTTGGTTATATAAATAATTTAAGGTCAATGTCTCAAGGAAGAGCGGCTTATTCAATGTTTTTTGATCATTATGAAAAAGTACCTCAAAATGTTCAAGACGAAGTAACAAAAAAACTAGCTTAACATTATGGAAAAACAAAATATAAGAATACATTTAAGGGCATACGACAATAAGATACTTGATCTATCAACAATAGAGATAGTTAACACTGCTAAAAGAACAGGCGCTCAAGTAAAAGGACCAATACCCCTACCAACAAAAAAAGAAGTTTTTACAGTATTAAGATCGCCACACATAGACAAAAAAAGTAGAGAACAATTTGAAACAAGAACACATAAAAGATTAATCGATATTTTAGAACCTACTCCACAAACAGTCGAAGCTTTAATGAAGTTAGATTTAGCTTCTGGAGTTGATATTGAAATTAAACTTTAAAAAATTATGAGCATAGGATTAATAGGAAAAAAAATTGGTATGACAAGAGAGTTTTTTGACTCAGGATTATCTGTGCCAGTAACAGTATTGTTTATCGAAAAAGGAAGAATTATAGATGTTATTACAAAAGAAAAACGTGGATACAATGCTATTAAAGTTGGTTTTGGTAAAATAAAAAATTCTAAACTTACAAAGCAAATGAAAGGTTATTTTGCTAAAAAATCAACAGAACCAAAAAAGATTTTAAAAGAGTTTAGAGTTGATAATGTTAATGAATACAAAACTGGTAATGAAATTGGTATAGAAGTTTTTAAAGACCAAAAATTTGTTGATGTCACATCTAAAACAATTGGTAAAGGTTTTGCTGGTGTAATGAAGAAATATAATTTTTCCGGTTTAAGAGCTACTCATGGAGTATCCGTTTCACATAGATCTCATGGTTCTACCGGTCAAAGACAAGATCCAGGTAAAGTTTTTAAAGGAAAAAAGATGGCTGGCCAAATGGGAAATAAGATTAGAACGATACAAAATTTAGAAATAATTAAAGCTGATGAAGCAAATAATTTAATATTTGTTAAAGGATCAGTGCCAGGTTCAAAAAATTCATTAGTCCTAATTCAAAAAACATCTAAAACAATAAATAGACTTACGACATTGGATAAAAGTAAAAAAATTCAAATCGAAACTGTTAAAAAAGAAGATAAGAAAAAAACTCCACAAAAAGAATCACCAAAAAAGAAAGAGCCATCAAAAGGTGAAGCTAAACCGGAGGCGAAAAAATGAAATTAAAAGTAATAAGCATGGAAGATAAAAGTAGTAATAACGTGGAATTATCCTCAGAAGTTTTTTCTGCTAAACCAAGCAAAAAATTATTGAAACTTATTGTAGATTGGCAAATTAATAGGTTCAAACAAAGAAAAGCTAAAACAAAACAAAGAAATGAAATAACCGGATCTACTGCAAAAATTTATGCACAAAAAGGTACAGGAGGAGCCAGACACAGTAGTAGAAAAGCCCCCTTATTTGTTGGTGGTGGCGTTGCTCATGGTCCAAAAGGTGATAACTATAAAATTAAAAAATTAAATAAAAAAATTAAAAAGCTTGGATTAGTTCAAATATTATCACAAAAAAATAAGTTAAATTCTCTATTTGTAGTTGAGGATTTTAAAAAGGAAATTAACAAAACCAAGATATTTAATAATTTTTTACGGAAAAATAAATTTGAAAATTCGTTAATTGTATCTGATAAAGATTCTATTAATAAAATAGAAAGATCGGCTAGAAATATTCCAAATATTAAAATTATAAACGATCAAGGTATAAATGTTTATGATTTAATGAAGTATAAAAATGTTATTTTTACAGCTTCTTCCTTAAAATTATTTCAAAACAGGATTCAAAATGAAAAAGTTTAATATTCTCGATACAATCCTTTCACCAAATGTAACAGAAAAATCTACTTCTTTATCTGAATTTAATAAAGTTGTCTTTAAAGTCCATAAGGGAGCCAGTAAATATTCTATTAAAAAAAGTATAGAAAAAATATTTAAAGTTAATGTAATCAAAATAAATACAATTAATCTTAAATCTAAGTCTAAAATTGTGAGAGGAAAAAAATCATTTAAATCTGGATATAAAAAAGCCATTGTAACTCTTAAAAAAGGTCAAAACATAGATCTTGCAACGGGAATATAAATTTATGACTTTGAAAACTTTTAAATCTTACACAAAATCGACAAGAGGTACAGTTTTAGTTGACCGAAAAAATTTATGGAAAGGAAAACCAATAAAATCTTTAACTCATGGAAAAATATCTTCAGGCGGAAGAAATAATCTTGGTAGAATTACATCTAGGCATAAAGGTGCGGGTCACAAACAGAAATATAGACAAATTGATTTTTATAGAAAAAAAGATGATATTAAAGCGAAGATAGAAAGAATTGAGTACGATCCTAATAGATCTGCGTATGTAGCTTTAATTAAATATGAAGACAAGTCATTTAATTATATTTTAGCGCCAAATAATATAAAAATTGGTGATGAAATTGTTTCAGGAAGAAATAAGGAGATTAAAATAGGTAATTGCATGCCTTTATCAGATATTCCAGCAGGTACAAATATTCACAATATTGAATTTTCTCCTAATGGAGGCGGCAAATTGGCTCGATCAGCTGGAGCGTCGGCTCAAATTTCAGGGAGTGATGATAATTACTCTATAATAAAATTAAATTCTGGTGAAATAAGAAAAATTATAAGTACTGCAAGAGCCACAATTGGATCAGTTTCAAATAACGATCATCAAAATATAAAAATAGGTAAAGCAGGGAGAAATAGATGGAAAGGTATAAGACCTCAATCGAGAGGTGTTGTAATGAATCCAGTAGATCATCCGCACGGTGGTGGAGAAGGAAAAACTTCGGGAGGAAGAGATCCAGTTTCTCCATGGGGTCAATCTGCAAAAGGATTAAAAACGAGAAAAAAAAGTAAAATTACAAACAAGTTTATTATATCTCGAAGAAAGAAAAGGATTTAAATTATGTCAAGATCTGTATGGAAAGGACCGTTTGTTGACCCTAGCTTGATTAAACAGGTAGAAAAATTAAAAACACAAACAATTAAGGCCCCTATTAAAACTTGGTCAAGAAAATCGACAATTATTCCTGAGTTTGTTGGTATTAGTTTTTTAATTCATAATGGTAAAAAATTTATTCCTATAAAGATTTCTGAGGAAATGGTTGGACATAAGTTGGGAGAATTTTCTCCTACGAGACAGTTTTCTGGACATACACCAGCAGATAAAAAAGCAGCACAGGTAGCAGAGGCAGAAGGATCAACTGCAAAAACACCTAAGACTGGTTCACCATCTACTCCGGCAGCACCCCCAAGTCCTGCTGGAAAAACAGGAGGTACTAATGCAAAAAAGTAAAGAAAATACTGTAAAAGCTGTAAATAGAAATGTTAGATCAAGCGCTAGAAAAATTAATTTATTACTTAAAAATATTAGAGGGAAAAAAGTGGATACAGTTATAAGAGATTTATCTTTTGCTAGACAGAGAATTGCATTTGATATTAAAAAAACTGTTCAATCTGCTATTGCAAATGCTGAAAATAATTATCAGTACGATATAGATAATTTATATGTTAGAGAAGCTTATGTTGGAAAATCAATAGTTTTAAAAAGATTTAGAGCTCGAGCTAAAGGTAGGGCTAGTGGTATTAAAAAACCTTATACTAATGTTACAATAATATTATCTGAAAAAGAAAACAAAAAAAGGGAATTACATGGGACAAAAAGTTAATCCAATCGGTTTAAGATTAGGAATAAATAGAACCTGGGACTCAATTTGGTTTGCCAAAAAAAAGAATTATGGAAAACTTTTAATAGAAGATCACAAAATTAGAGAATATATAAGGAAAAATATTGTCAATTCAGGTGTTTCACAAGTGAAAATTGAAAGAACATCTAAAAAATGTATCGTATCAATTTACACTTCTAGACCTGGCTTCGTTATTGGAAAAAAAGGTTCTGATGTAGAAAAAATTAAGAAAAACTTATCAAAAATTTCAAGCGGAGAAATTAGTTTAAATATTAAGGAAGTTAAAAAACCTGAACTCAATTCTTACTTAGTTGCTGAAAATATAGCACAACAATTAGTCAAAAGAATTTCTTACAGAAAAGCAATGAAAAGAGCTATGCAATCTGCTTTAAGATTAGGAGCTAAAGGCATAAGAGTTTGTTTAGCTGGTCGTTTGGCCGGAAATGAAATTGCTAGAACTGAATGGTTAAGAGAAGGAAGTGTGCCATTACACACTTTTAGAGCTGAAGTAGATTATGCTGAAGCCGAAGCTTTAACTACATATGGAATTATAGGAGTTAAAGTATGGATATATAAAGGTGAAATTTTTACTAATGATTTAAAAAATAAGGAAGAAACAAATGCTACAACCAACAAGAACAAAGTATAGAAAAGCACATAAAGGCAGAATACATGGAAGAGCTCACAGAGGCGAACTTCTTAATTATGGATTTTATGGCTTAAAAGCTATGCAGCCGGAAAGAATTATTTCTAAGCAGATAGAAGCGGCAAGAGTTGCTTTGACTAGATATATGAAAAGAACAGGAAAAGTATGGTTAAGAATATTTCCAAATATTCCAGTTTCAAAAAAACCAACAGAAGTAAGAATGGGTAAAGGAAAAGGTACACCAGAGTTTTGGGCCTGTAGAGTAAAACCAGGTAGAATAATTTTTGAGGTAGATGGTGTATCAGAGGAAGTTGCTAGAGAAGCACTTTATAAAGCTTCTACAAAATTACCAATTAAAACAAAATTTATTAAAAGGTATTAAAAAATGAAAATAAAAGAAATAAACAAGTTAAGTGTAGATGAATTAAAAAATAAAGTAAATGCGCTTAAAAAAGATTTATTTAATCTAAGATTTAAAAAAATAAATGGACAAATGCCTGATTCAGCTAAATTTAATACTATTAAGAAAGATGTGGCTAAAATATTAACAACATTAAATCAAAAAAATAAAAATGAGCAAAAAAATATTAAACGGTAAAGTTATAAAAGATCAAAATGATAAAACTATAGTAGTTTTAGTTAAAAGAAGATACGCACATCCTTTTTTTGGTAAAGTTATTACATCAAGCAAAAAATATCACGCACACGATGAAAAGAATAAGTTTAAAAAAGGTGATGAAGTGAAAATAATTGAGTCTAAACCATACTCTAGAAAAAAAAGGTGGGAGGTATTAACCAAATGATACAAGTGCAAAGTGAATTAAACGTTGCTGATAATACTGGTGCAAAAATAGTTGAGTGCATCAAGGTGCTTGGCGGATCAAAACGTAGATATGCATCTGTTGGGGATAGCATAGTTGTTGCCGTTAAAGATGCAATTCCGAATGGAAAAGTTAAAAAAGGATCTGTTCATAAGGCAGTTATTGTTAGAACAAAAAAAGCAATTTACAGAAATGATGGAAGTACCGTTAAGTTTGACACTAATGCAGTTGTTATTACTGATGATAAAGGTGAACCAATTGGAACACGAATTTTTGGTCCTGTTACAAGAGAATTAAGAGTTAAAGGTCAAACAAAGATTATTTCACTAGCACCGGAGGTTTTATAGACATGATCAAAAAAGGAGCCCAAGTAGAAGTTATTTGTGGAAAAGACAAAGGTAAAAAAGGAGAAGTAATCGAAATTTTTAGAAAAATGAATAGAGCAAAAGTTAAAGGTATTAATATGATTAAAAAACATGAGAAAACAACAAAGGAAAAAAAAGGTGGAATCATATCAAAAGAAAATTTTATAGATTTTTCTAATTTGAGAGCTTTAGAAGATGAAAAGAAAAACGTTAGTAAGGATAAGAAAAAATGATACCAAGATTAAAAGAACATTATAACAAAGTTATTATTGAAGATTTGAAGAAAAAATTTTCAATGAAAAATAAACATATGGTACCAAAGCTTACAAAAGTGGTTTTAAATATGGGTTTAGGAGCTGATGCTAGTAATAAAACTGTTGTAAAAAATTGTATTGAAGATATGGGTTTAATAAGTGGACAAAAACCCGTTGTTACAAAGTTTAAAAAATCTATATCAAATTTTAAAACTAGAAAAAATGCTGCTGCAGGATTAAAGGTTACTTTAAGAAAAAAAAGAATGTACGAATTTGTCGATAGACTTGTAAATATTGCTTTACCAAGAATAAAAGATTTTAAAGGATTAAGCATCACTGGATTAGATAAATTTGGTAACTATAGCTTTGGTATTAAAGAACATGTCATTTTTCCTGAAATAAATTTTGATAAAGTTGATCGTATAAGAGGAATGGATATTACGATTGTAACAAATGGAACTAATAAAGAAACAACTCTATCCTTGTTACAGTCACTGAATTTTCCGTTTATTTTAAATAAAGAGAAAGGTAAGTAATATTTATGGCTAAAACTAGTGCAATTCAAAGAAATCTTAAAAGAATAAGAATGGTTAAAAAATATTCTAAAAAAAGAGAAAAACTTAAAAAAATTATAAAAAATAAAAAACTTCCACTTGAAGAAAGATTTAACGCTCAATTAAAACTATCAAAGCTACCAAGAAATTCAGCTAAGATAAGAGTAAGAAATAGATGTGAAATTACAGGAAGACCTCATGGGGTCTATCGAAAGTTAAGAATATCAAGAATTGCATTAAGGAAATTTGCTTCAGAAGGCAAAATTCCTGGCATGACAAAATCTAGTTGGTAAATAAAAATGGAGGTATTAAAAATATGACAATGACAGATCCAATAGGTGACATGATTGCAAGAATAAAAAATGCACAAACAAGATCGCTTAATGATGTATTAATTCCAGCATCTAAGTTTAGAGCTAAAATTTTAGATGTCATGCAAAAGGAAGGTTATATAATAGGTTATAAGGTATTATCTGATAAAAGTAAGAAAAATAATCTGCATGTTAATTTAAAATATGTGAATGGATCGCCAGTTATAAAGGAAATTAATAGAATTTCCAAACCAGGTAGAAGAATTTATGCTAGAGCGAATAGTATTCCTAGAATCCAAAACGGGCTAGGTTTAGCTATAGTATCGACTTCAAAAGGAATTATGAGTGACAATGAAGCTAGAACTCAAAATGTTGGAGGAGAAATAATTTGTAAAATCTTTTAACTATTATGTCTAAACTTGGAAAAAAACCTATAACAATACCTAAAGATACCAAAGTAAAAGTTGAGTCTGGTAAGTTAACTTTAACAGGTCCCAAAGGTACAAAAGAATTAAATATTAATGAAAAAATTTTTTCTGCAACAGTAAACGAAAATAATTTACTTATAAAGTTATTAAAAAAGAATGAAGAGTCTAGCATGATGTGGGGCACCACAAGAAGTATAGTAGATAGTGCAATAAAAGGCGTAAGCACAGGTCATGAAAGAATTCTTGAACTTAGTGGTGTTGGTTTTAGAGCAAACCTAAAGGGTGATATTTTAAGTTTACAACTTGGTTTTAGCCACGATACTACATATAAAATACCTCAAGGTATAAAAGTTACTGTTGAAAAAACCACCACAATTAAAATAAGCGGAATTGATAAAGATTTAGTCGGAAAAGTTTCCTCAGAAATAAAATTATTAAAACCTGTTGAGCCATACAAAGGAAAAGGGATAAAGGAGAGGGGTCAGTATGTTTTAAGAAAAGAAGGTAAAAAGAAATAAAATGAGTAATTTGAAAAACAATAAAAGATTAAAAAGAGTTAGAAGAAAATTAAAAAAGGTTAGTGATAATCGTTATAGACTTTCTGTATATAGATCATTAAAAAATATATCTGCACAAATTATAGATGATAAAAACAACAAAACTTTAGTTTCTGCTTCATCTATACAGGATAAATTGGATAAAAAGGGAAAAAAAAATGAATTATCAGAACACGTTGCAAAGATATTAGCAAAAAAGGCTTTGGATAAAAAAATCACCAATGTTTATTTTGATAGAGGAAAATACAAATATCACGGAAGAGTCAAAACTTTTGCTGAGTCATTAAGAAAAAATGGATTAAATTTTTAATTATTTATGCCAAATACAGATATAAAAGATAAACTTGTTTCAATAAATCGAATTACAAAAGTTGTAAAGGGCGGACGAAGATTTGGTTTTTCAGCTTTAGTTGTGGCTGGAGATATGACCGGATCTATAGGCGTAGGTCATGGAAAAGCCAAACAAGTGCCTGACGCAATTAAAAAAGCTACCGAAACTGCAAAAAATAGCTTAATTAAAATTCCACTTAGAGAAGGCCGTACACTTCATCATGATGTTTACGGAAAAGATGGCGCAGGCAAAGTCTTATTAAGATCTGCACCTTCAGGAACAGGAATTATAGCTGGAGGACCCATAAGAGCTGTTTGCGAAGTTCTTGGCATTAAAGATATAGTAGCGAAATCTTTAGGAACTTCAAATCCAATAAATGTTCTCAGAGCCTGTCTAAAAGCTTTAAAGAGTCAAAATTCTCCCAAAGTAATAGCTAAAATGAGGGGAAAAAATATTTCTGAAATTACTAAAATTCGTCAACAGGATTAATCTATATGGAACTTAATAAATTTAACTTAAAAATGTACAAAAAGAAAAAACGCCTTGGTCGTGGAATTGGATCATCAAAAGGTAAAACTTCAGGAAGAGGTCATAAGGGTCAAAAGTCAAGATCTGGTGTAGCAATTAAAAGTTTTGAAGGTGGTCAGATGCCTTTATATAGAAGATTGCCAAAAAGAGGATTCAAGAGTTTCAAAAATAAAAACTTAGCAATTATAAATATTTCAAAAATAGAAAATATTGTTAAGACAAACAAAAAATTATCTGAAAGCAAGATAAACTTAGACACTTTACACAAATTAAAAATAATAAATAAAAAATTTAATATGCTTAAAATACTTGGTGGTGGTGAATTAAACTCAAAATTTGATGTTGAAACTAATTTTATATCAAGTTCAGCAAAAGAAAAAATAGAAAAATTAGGTGGAAAAGTTTTGTTAAAAAAATAATTAGTTCTACTAAATAGTATAATTATGGATAAAAATGCTGGTGTAGTATCAAAAGATCACGATTTAAGAAATAGAATTATTTTTACTATTTTGATGCTATGTGTTTATAGACTCGGAACATACGTACCTCTTCCTGGAATTGACTCCGTTTCATTACAAAGTTTAATGGAAACAAATCAAAAAGGCCTTCTCGGCATGTTTAATGTTTTTTCTGGAGGAGCTGTTCAACGAATGGCAATTTTTGCTTTGGGTATCATGCCCTATATTTCATCTTCAATTATAGTTCAGTTGCTAACAGGAGTGTCTGATTATTTTAAAAATTTAAAAAACCAGGGAGAAATTGGTAGAAAAAAGATTACTCAGTACACAAGATATGGAACTGTTTTACTTGCTACAATCCAAGGTTATGGAGTTTCAGTAGGTCTAGAAAATTCTGCTAATGTCGTAATTGATCCTGGTTTTTTCTTTAAAATGACCACAGTAATTTCTTTGGTAGCTGGTACTATTTTTCTAATGTGGCTAGGAGAACAAATTACTCAAAGAGGAATTGGTAATGGTATTTCATTGATAATTTTTTCAGGGATAGTAGCCGAAATACCTAGAGCTTTAGCAGCAACATTTGAATTGGGAAGAACGGGGGCTTTGTCTGTTTCAACAATTTTGATTATATTTGTTTTATTAATTGCTACTGTAGCTTTTATAGTTTTTATTGAAAGGGCTATAAGAAAAATTTTAATTAACTATCCAAAGAGACAAATGGGAACTAAAATTTATGGTGGTGAATCGTCTCATTTACCTTTAAAAATTAATACTGCTGGTGTTATACCCGCAATATTTGCTTCAGCTTTATTACTTTTGCCTATCACTTTTTCAAATTTTTCTTTATCTTCAGAATCAGATTTTTTCATAAACTTTTCTTCATATTTTTCTCAAGGCAAACCTCTTTATATGATAATTTATGCATCAGGTATAATTTTTTTCTGTTTCTTTTATACATCTATAGTTTTTAATCCAAAAGAAACTGCTGAAAATTTGAGAAAACATGGTGGATATGTTCCAGGAATACGTCCAGGAGAAAGAACCGCATTTTACATTGAGGAAATCTTAACTAGATTAACCACGATTGGTGCTATGTATTTAACATTAGTATGTTTAATGCCTGAATTTTTAATTTCAAAATATCCAATCCCTTTTTATTTAGGAGGTACATCAGTTCTAATTGTTGTAGTTGTCGCTATGGATACAGTTTCTCAAATACAGACTAGATTAATGAGTCAACAGTATGAATCATTAATCAAAAAAACTAAATTTGGAAGATAAATAAGTGAATATTGTTATTTTTGGTCCCCCCGGCGCTGGAAAAGGAACTCAATCAGATAAAATAGTAGAAGAATTTAAACTTTTTAAACTTTCAGCTGGTGATATATTACGCGAACAAATCAAAAAAAATAATAAAAGTGAATTAAGTAACAAAATTAATGAAATTTTAAACAGAGGATCTTTGGTACCAGATAATATTATTGATAAATTAGTTGAAGAAATCATTGCTAATAAAAAATATAATAACCAAATAATTTTTGATGGATATCCAAGAAATATAAATCAAGCCAAAACCCTTAATTTGCTTTTAAACAAATATAATCAAAAAATATCATGTGTTTTAAACCTAAAAGTTGAAAAAGATGTAATTGTAAAAAGAATCTTAGGTAGAGAGGTATGTTCCAAATGCGGCAATATTTTCAATAAATTCTTTTACCCTGCTAATAAAAATACACATGGTTGTGATTCAAAATTTTTGGAAAAAAGGTCAGATGATAATGAAGAAACGGTAATTAAAAGGTTAGAAACATATACTGATATTACTTCACCAATATTAGATTATTATGAAAAACAAAATTTATTAACTATTATTAATGGAATGAACAAAATAGACGATATTTATAAGGAAATACGTCAAATTATTAGGTCATTGAAGACTTGACTTTATAAGATGTATTTATATAAATAGCGTTTTTAGATTTAGAATCTCTTTAAATATATGGCTCGAATAGCTGGTGTAAATATCCCTCAAAATAAAGTTGTGCACGTTGCATTGACCTATATTCACGGTATTGGAAAAAAATTTTCAAATGATATTTGTACAAAACTTAATATTCAAAAAAATAAAAGAGTTAATAGCCTTACAGAAGATGAAGTTTTAAAAATAAGAGAGTTTATTGACCAAAATTATAAGGTAGAAGGTGATTTAAGAAGAGAAGTTTCGTTAAACATAAAGAGACTAGTTGATTTAGCATCTTATAGAGGCTCTAGACATAAAAAAAAATTACCTGTACGTGGACAAAGAACTCATTGCAATGCAAGAACACGTAAAGGAAAAGCTATAGCTATAGCGGGTAAAAAATTAACACCTCTTAAAAAATAATCTTATGGATAAAAATAAAAATAAAAAAGATGAATCAGCAGTTGAAAAAAAGGAAATCATTGTAAAACCAAAAAAAGTAAAAAAGAAAATTAAAAAGAATATATCTTCTGGTATTGCGTATGTTAATGCAACTTTTAATAATACGATTATTTCTATAACAGATGATAGTGGAAATGTTATAGCTTGGTCATCAGCAGGTTCAAAAGGTTTTAAAGGTTCAAGAAAATCTACACCCTATGCTGCACAAATTGCTGCTGATCATGCGGCTAGTAAAGCTCAGGAACATGGTTTAAAAACTTTGACAGTAAGAATAAAAGGTCCTGGAGCCGGAAGAGAAACTGCATTAAGAGCATTACAATCTAGAGGATTTAAAATTTTATCAATTGGTGACACGACTCCTATGGCTCACAATGGTTCTCGACCACCAAAAAGAAGGAGAGTATAATAATATGGAAAATACAATAGTTACACAAAATTGGAAAGCTCTTATCAAACCAAATAAACTTAATATAGAAAATAGTGATGACAAGTCTGTTAGTACAGTCACAGCTGAACCATTAGAAAAAGGGTATGCTCTTACTATAGGTAATTCTTTACGAAGAATTCTTTTATCATCAGTTCAAGGATCTGCTATTACAGCAATACAAATTGATGGAGTTCTTCATGAATTTTCATCAATAAATGGAGTAAGAGAAGATGTTACCGATATAGTTTTAAACGTCAAATCTTTATCATTAAAAAATATGTCTGATGGTCCAAAAAAACTAATTTTGGATGCAAAAGGCCCAGGAGAAATAAAAGCTAAAGACATTCAACCGAATCCCGAAGTGAAAATTTTAAATCCTGAACTTGTAATTTGCCATTTAGATGAAAATACAAAGTTTCATATGGAATTAATTGCTAATACTGGAAAGGGTTATAGACCTGCTGAAAAAAATAAATCTGATGATGCTCCATTAGGACTAATCGCAATTGACTCACTTTTTAGTCCAGTGAAAAAAGTTTCATATACCGTTGAAAATGCAAGGGAGGGCAAAGCTCTAGATTATGACAAGTTAGTTATGAAAGTAGAAACAGATGGATCAGTTACAGCAGAAGATGCCGTAGCATATGCCGCTCGTATCTTTCAAGATCAATTATCTTTATTCGTAAATTTCGATGAACCTAAGGAAATTGAAAAGAAACCAACTTCAAAAGAGCCTGAATTTAATAAAAATTTACTTAAAAAAGTTGATGAACTTGAACTTTCAGTTAGATCAATGAATTGCCTTAAAAATGATAATATAATTTATATTGGCGATCTTGTTCAAAAAACAGAACCTGAAATGCTGCGAACACCTAATTTCGGTAGAAAATCTTTAAATGAAATTAAAGAAGTTTTAAATTCCATGTCATTATATTTGGGTATGGAAATTCCTAATTGGCCTCCTGACAATATAGCTGAATTATCAAAAAAACTTGAAGATAATATTTAAGTAAATGAGACATAAACTAGCGTACAGAAAATTAAATAGGACAAGCGAACATAGAAAAGCTTTGTTTAAAAATATGCTAAATTCTCTTATTAAATATGAACAAATTACGACAACATTACCCAAGGCAAAAGAATTAAAACCTAAAATTGATAAAGTTATTACGTTAGGAAAAAAAAAGAATTTACAATCAAAAAAAAATTTATTTTCAAAGCTACAAAACAAAGATTCAGTTGATAAATTGACAAAAACATTATCTCAGAGATATGTCAAAAGAAATGGTGGCTATTCAAGAGTTATAAAAGCTGGATATAGATACGGTGACGATGCGCCCATGGCAGTTATCGAATTGGTAGATAGAGATGTTAACGCTAAAAAAGTAGACATTAAAAAGAAGACTGAAACTAAAGAAAAACTACCTGAAACTAAAAAAGCTACTCCTGAAAATAAAGTTAAATCTAAAAAATAATATATATCTACTTAAATTATACAATTACTTAATATAATATATTTTTATGAGAAAATTATTTTATGTTAAAGACGATTTCGTAAGCTCACGTTTAGATAAATGGTTTAAGAAAAATGTAAGTCAGATTCCACAATCACTATTAGAAAAAAATATAAGGAAAGGCTATATAAAAGTTAATAATTTAAAAAAGAAAAGTTCATACAAGCTACAAAAAAATGATTGTGTTACTTTATATAATCTCAACTTTAAATCTGAGAAACATAAAAAAACTAATGATGTTTATATACCCACTATTAAAGATATTAATTATTCGTCATCTTTGTTTATTGAAAATAATGAAAACTTTGTAGTTATAAATAAACCTTCAGGTATTTCTGTACAAAGAGGGACTAAATCAAAAAGAAATATAATTGATATTTTGAAGAAAACTAATGAATTTAAAGAAACTTCTCCATACCCAGTTCATAGAATTGATAAAGAAACTACAGGTGTACTAATCGTAGCTAAAAATAGAAAATATGCGCAAATTTTAACTTCATTATTTAGAATTAGAAAAATTCATAAAACTTATTTAGGTATCGTAATAGGAAATGTTCAAAAACAAAAAGGTACTTTCTTTGATGAATTATTCTATTATGAAGGTAATAAAAGAATTAAAACAAAAGCTATTACTCATTATAAAGTTTTAAACTCTAACAATAATTATACATTTTTAGAGTTGAATCCGGAGACAGGACGTAAACATCAGTTAAGAAAACAATTGTTGATTCATGGACATCCAATATTAGGTGATACCAAATATAATATTTCAACCCAAATTATTAAAAAAAACACCAAATTAATGCTGCATGCGCATAAAATTTATTTTTCTATTGATGGTGTCAAATACAATTTTAATGCAAAATTACCTTTAGAATTTGAAAATAATCTTAAACAAAAGTATCTAAAAAATTTTTAATTATAATATTGTCGATATTACTATAATTTTTAATACCAATCTCTTTTAGTGAAGTGACACCCTTATCTTTGATACCACACGGAATAATATTTTCATACTTTGATAAGTCGTTTTCTATATTTAAGCAAAAACCATGATAAGCAATCCATTTTTTTACTTTTATTCCTATTGCAGCAATTTTCTTATCATTTACCCACACTCCAATATTTTTATTATCTGAATTTGATTTTATATTATATTCTTTAAGGATATTTATTATACAATTTTCAATATTATTAACTAATTTTCTTATATTCTTTTCTCTTTTATTAAGATCTAAAACAAAATAAACAACCTTTTGACCTGGTCCGTGAAAAGTATGTTTACCACCTCTATTTGTTTTAATAACTTTAATTTTTTTGTTAAGTACATCATCATTTTTAGAACTTGTTCCTGCAGTGTAAACCTCATTATGTTCAATTACCCATAAAAGTTCATTTTTCCGTCCCAGGAAAACGTCTTGTACGCGATCCTCAAGTATTTT
>CEUZ01155169.1_pt1 | contig 15332 bp, 12 predicted proteins | sample 361511 | NCBI WGS metagenome assembly CEUZ01 (sample SAMEA2622822, study PRJEB7988) | marine metagenome | biome: marine biome (ENVO:00000447); feature: surface water layer (ENVO:00002042); material: "saline water (ENVO:00002010), including plankton (ENVO:xxxxxxxx)" | depth 5 m
ATCCAAAAACCCTCTATTTTTATTAGATGAAATAGATAAACTTGGATCAGATTATCGCGGAGACCCATCATCAGCTCTTTTGGAGGTTTTAGATCCAGAACAAAATAATAAATTCAATGATCACTATCTTGAGGTTGACTATGATTTATCAGATGTAATGTTTATAACAACAGCGAATACATTAAATATACACCCAGCCTTAATGGATAGAATGGAAATTATAAGAATAGCAGGCTATACAGAAAATGAAAAATTAGAAATTGCAAAAAAACATTTATTACCGAAGGTTTTTGAGCAACATGGCCTTAAAAACACTGAAATAAATATTAATGATAGTGCGCTTAAAGAAATTATAAGAAGATACACAAAAGAATCTGGCGTAAGGAATCTTGAAAGAGAACTTTCAAAAATTTCAAGAAAAGTTACCAAACAATTGATTACTGATAAATTATCTCATATCAATTTAAGTCAGAAAAATATATCTGAATATCTGGGAGTGTATAAATATAGATTTGGAGAAGTTGAGAGGGGTGATCAAATTGGTATAGTAACTGGTTTGGCTTGGACCGAATATGGCGGAGAACTGTTGACTATTGAAGGGGCTATGATGCCAGGAAAAGGTAAGATGACCGTTACCGGGAATTTAAGAGATGTAATGAAAGAATCTATATCAGCTGCTGCCTCCTACGTAAGGTCAAATGCAGCTAAGTATGGGATACAACCTCCATTGTTTGATAAAAGAGATATTCATGTGCATGTTCCTGAAGGGGCAACACCAAAAGACGGGCCATCTGCTGGAGTAGGAATGGTTACAGCAATAATATCATTGATGACACAAATACCGGTTAGAAAAGATATAGCTATGACAGGAGAAATTACGCTAAGGGGAAGAGTGTTACCAATTGGCGGCCTTAAAGAAAAGCTTCTTGCGGCCAATAGAGGTGGTGTTAAAACTGTTTTCATACCAGAAGAAAATAAAAAAGATTTAGCAGAGATTCCATCTCAAATAACGGATGGACTTAATATAATTCCCGTGTCAATGATTGACGATATTATAAAAGATGCTTTGATTAAAAAAGTAAAGCCAATTAAGTGGAACCAAGAAGATGTGGATGCGCATGATGCGTCAATAGTTGGTGGATCGAGTAAAATTCAGCCAACAATTGCACATTAACATTCACTTAAAGTGATTCTGTTTATTTTGCTCTTATTCCCATTATTTGAGCCCAAAAAATCATAAATATTATGAAATTAACATTAATTTGGTGCATAAGTATTGGATTTCTGCTGTTTTTTTAATATTTTCTTCTTTTTTTTTGATTAGTATTGGATCAATTGGTACGATTAACTATTAATTAACTTTTATTGTTTCATCATATAATTATGAAATACATCTGAAAGGGGTATAAAATGAACAAAAATGATTTAATCAATAATGTCGCTGACGCGGCCGGCATTTCTAAGTCTTCGGCAGCAACCGCAGTAGACTCAGTGCTTGACTCAATTTCATCGGCCTTAAGTAGTGGAGGAGATGTTAGACTTGTAGGTTTTGGAACTTTCTCGGTTGCAAATAGAAAGGCAACTACTGGTAGAAACCCAAGAACAGGTGAGGCAATTAATATTCCAGCTTCTAAAAGCCCTAAATTTAAAGCCGGTAAAGCTTTAAAAGACGCTGTAAATTAATTAATCTATCCTATTCAAAATTTACAATAAGATACGTACGGCTCTCCCTAGCCGTACGTATTTTTTTTATAATGTCTAATAAATTTATTTATAGATTTTTTATTTAATTTACTGTATTTTCTTGATATGTAGTGGGCGGTTAGCTCAGTTGGGAGAGCATCTCGTTTACACCGAGAGGGTCGGCAGTTCGAGCCTGTCACCGCCTACCATTACAAATGCGCGGGTGTAGCTCAGCCTGGTTAGAGCGCCTGCCTGTCACGCAGGAGGTCGCGAGTTCGAGTCTCGTCACTCGCGCCACTTAAATTATAGTGGCGCTAAAAGCGCATTAACAAAATATTTCTTTATTTACAAATTTTATGCAATTAAAATTATACTTTAGTGTAGACTTGTAAGTAACTGTAGTAATTACGAATAATGTATTTAATATTTCCTAGTTTTTATTTTTTTTGACATTCATTTTAATTCATGATTAAATTTTAAATTCAACACCAATTTTTTATTTGATTAAGTAAAGTGATTATAGGAGTAGTTAAATGTTAATTAGGAAGTTCATAAACCCAGACAATGTCTGGTCACGCGTACAAAAAACTGATGAGTGCCCTGATGGGGAACTTTTGTATAGCCCAATAACATTAAATATCGATAAGAACCGTACATTTATTTATCTTGCAGGCCAAACTGCTAGACAACATGATGGTGTGGTTAAGAGCGATGACATGAGAGAACAGTTAAGAGATACTTGTGAAAACATTGGTATTTGCCTTAACCTTGTTGGCGCTGACTTTGATGATGTGGTTACTTCAAAAACATATGTACTAGATTTACAGGAATATTATGGTGTATCTGACGAAAGATTCAAATATTTCAAAAACAATAGACCTGCTAGCACATTACTACAGATATCCGGTTTAGGTTTTCCAAAATGCAAAATCGAGATTACTGTAGAAGCAATAATTGAGACAGAACGACTAACTGTTGATTACTAATTATTTGTTCTTTGCTTTATTGAATTCTGGATTGGTTGTTTAAACTGATGAAAGGAAATTAATAAAATGTATAAATTTACTAAATTATTAACATTATCTTCATTAATAGCTTTTGGTTTCATTCTAGTAGGATTTTCAAGTACTCCAACTATAGCAAAAGCTCCTGGAGCACACATCATAGAGGTTGATCCTGAAAGATGTGCGGATCCAAGAGTTGCACAAGCTAATAGAGAAGGCGAGTTACTAGTTGTTGCGAGTATTTATGAAACTCCTGAAACAACAAAAGCCCATAGTGAAGGTTTTAAAAAATACTGGTGTCTTGATGATGATTTCGAAGTTAAATTTGAGATAAGAAATACACCAGGAACTATCGCTAGACTTGAAGCAGAAGCTAGTGAAGGTGTTCCAATTTCTGGTGATGTAACTACTATGCCAGCAATCACATGGTTTATGGATGCTGTGGATAGAGGGCTGATTATGGCTTATAATTCTCCAAATTATGCTGAGATGAAGCTTCCAGAAAAAATTGGCCTTAACAATATTCCTTATTGGACATCAGATATGTATATGTTTGTACCAATGTGGAATAGTAACGCCTTACCAGATCTTGAGTTAAATAGCTGGATGGATCTTCTTGACCCTGAATTAAAAGGTAAAATGAGTATCCTAGACGGTTCTCTTCAACAATCTGTTGCGCTTGTTTATGACTACATGAAGAAAAGTGGTAAACTTCCAGATGATTATTGGGAAAGGCTTGCTGATCAGGATGTCTTGATTTCTTCAACCTCATCACTGTCTATCGATATGATGATGTCAGGTGAAAGACCTGTATCAATATTGGGCGTGTCTGCTGATGCTTGTGTTCTGCACAGTCAAGGGGCTACATTTATTAAAACTGCCGCTCCAATTGAAGGTGTGATGCTTCAAGAGCAAGCTTCTGCTGCGTTTGCAAGTGCACCACATCCAAATGCTGCTCAATTATGGCTGGATTTCTTGAGAAGTCATGAAGGTCAAACTATTTTTGAATATCACGAAGGACGTGTTCCTGGAAGAGCTGGTGTTCCAAGTAGTTGTGCGGTTACACCAGATAATGACGATCTGATGGACTCAGCCTTTGCTCCGGATTATGAAGCAATGGTTAAAGACGCGGATCTAGTTAGAAACGCACAAGAAGAATTTGGAGCGCTATTTGTAAATTAATAATTTACTGATTATTCTCCAAATCTAATACATTGCTCTGTAAATATTTGCAGAGCAATGTATTTTTAAGTATAGATGTATTAATATATTTAGGTTAATGGATAAATGAGCGCATTTCTAATAGTTAAAAACCTATCAAAAAGATTTGATAACCATCAAGCTGTAGATAATATAAGTTTCGAAATTGAAGAAAAGAAACTTTTTGTTCTTCTGGGTCCAAGTGGCTGCGGAAAAACCACAACCCTTAGATGCATTGGAGGCCTTGAAAAACCCGATTCTGGAATTATCAGCATAAATGATGAAGTTATGTCTAATAATGATGAGCAAATTTTTATCCCAGCAGAAAAGCGAGGGATGGGTATGGTTGCTCAATCATATGCCATCTGGCCACATATGACTGTATTTGAAAACATAGCTTTCCCATTAAGAATGTCTAAGTTTGATAAAAATCTATTAGGTGAAAGAGTTGAGGACGCGTTAGATATGGTACAGTTAAAGGGATTGGGGTCAAGAAACGCAACAGACCTATCTGGAGGTCAGCAACAAAGAGTTGCTTTAGCAAGAGCTATAGTTGGTAGGCCAAAATTATTATTATTTGATGAGCCGCTTAGTAATTTAGATGCAAAATTAAGAGAACAGATGCGTTACCTTCTTAAGGAAATACAAACAGAAATTGGAATAACAGCTGTGTATGTAACGCACGATCAATCAGAGGCAATGGGCCTTGGTGACGAATTAATAGTTATGAATGAAGGAAGAATAGAGCAAAGCGACCAGGCAAAAAGTTTATATAATGACCCAAAGACAAGATTCGTTGGAGAGTTTATAGGGACAGCGAATCTAATAGAGGGAATAGTTGTAGATAAAAAAAATGATTTGTCTGAAATAAAACTAAAATCTGGAAATAAGGAATTAACTATAAAGGCAAGAACTTCCAGTCATTCGGTTAATGAAACGGCAACATTATTATTCAGGCCGGAATGGATATCAATTAATAAGAATGCAAAAGTGAATACAGATAATTCAATAGCTGGAGTCGTTAAAAACTACCAATACTTAGGAGATCGAGCTGAATTAATAATTGAAACAGATTTCGCAGATATAAAAGCTTCTGTGGTAGATGATGATGATTATACTGTTGGAGACAAGGTATTGATTTTGATTAATCAAAAGAAAGCAATAATTTTCTAATTTGGGCAGAATAATGACATCTTTGGCTGAAAATTTAAACTTCAAAAATCTTGTAAAGAATATAAGCCTCGAAAGATCATTATTTTGGATTACTGCTGCCCTAATGTTTGCAGCAATAATCTATCCTGCTTCAATGGCTATTAGAGCTGCTTTTTTTGAAAATGATGTATTTACACTTATCGGTTTTCAAAGAATATTAGAGCTTGATACATTTTACTCAGATATATCAAATACACTTTTATTCTCTGCTGGATCGATGTTTGGTGCGACAATAATTGGGGTGTCTTTAGCTTGGGTTAATGCAAGAACTGATGTGCCAGGAGTAAAAGCAATTGAAGTTTTTTGTGTTATACCTTTCTTTATGTCTGCATTTGTTGGAGCTATAGCATGGCGCTTATTGTTTGTACCAAATGCTGGAATGATATCCATGTTCTTACTTAATCATGGCGTACCAGCTATATTATTACCAGATATCTATTCATTGGGGTCTATGATTTTTATTCAGTCAGTTTTTTATTCACCATTTATGTATTTATATGCTGTCGCATCATTCCGACAAATGGACCCAACATTAGAAGAAATAGCACGGATTCACGGGGCAGGTAATTGGAGTACATTTAGAAAAATAACATTATCAGTAAATGGACCCGCCTTGCTGTCTGGGATGATATTAGTATTTGTTATGTCAGTTGGAACTTTGGAAGTTCCAATGGCCCTTGGTTCGGCAGGTGGCAATTATGTCTTATCTACAAGAATATGGGCCTTAATGAATAATATGCCACAGGACGTAACGGCTGCTTCTGCTTTGGGTATGATCGCAATTTTAATTGCTGCAATTGGCATAGTAATTCAAAGAAAGTTGTTAGGTAATAGAAAATTTACCACAGTTACGGGGAAAGGTTATAAATCAAAAAGAATTTCTCTAGGTAAATGGAGGTGGATAGTATTTGCTTTAGCAGTAATCTATATAATGTTTGCTGTTATTATGCCAATTGTAACATTAATTTTGGTTGCTCTTCAAAAGTTTTGGACTGGTGTGTTTAGTCTTCAATTTTTTACATTAGATAATTTTTACACTGTTTTATTTGAATATGATGTTACTGCGAGGGCTATTAAAAATAGCCTATTTGCATGTTCTGTTGCGGCAACAATTTCAGTCATATTTGCCCTAATTTTATCACAAGTTAGATCAAGAAATGCCGAGGCGTTTATGGGTTGGTTAGTCTTACTACCAATAGTTATTCCCGGTGCAGTATTTGGTATGATGGTCTTATTTGCTTTTGTTAAAACACCAATCTACAATACAATATTCATAATAATCTTCGCCTATGTTATAGCTTATTTTTATTTAGCATACCGAACTATATATTCTGTAAGGCTTTCTATTCATCCTGAACTAGAACAGTCAGCAAGAATTCATGGCGCAAGTTGGTTTCAGTCAACCAGACGAATTCTAACGCCACTCCTAAAACCTGGTATTGTTTCAGCTTGGCTGATGTCTTTTATACTATTTATACGTGAATTCTCCTCTGTTATGTTTTTGTATAGGCATGGAACTGAAGTTATGCCAGTGGTCTTTTTTATGTTAATGGAGAGGCATTCGGCAAGACTTGCAGCCTTTATGGTAATCCAAACAGCAATATTATTATTAATCATGATTGTATATCAGAGGTTCACCAGTAAGAATTCAACTGGAGCAGCTTTTTAAAATAGATAAGGATAAAAATTATGTCTAAAGATTTAATATATTTGAGAGATAAAGATAGCAACAACCCTATTGCGGTTAAAGCGGGTGATCTGATCTTTATATCCGGGCAGATGGCATTTGAGAGTGAAATCGGTGTGCCAGATAGTCTAAAATTACATGAAGGAATGCCTCATCACGGTTCATTGATTGAGAAACAATTAAAGTTTATATATGGTAAATTAGAGAAAAATCTTAATGATGTTGATACATCTCTTGGTCACATACTGAAGATTAATTCTTTCCATAGACATGGCGAAGATGTTGATATGGCTCTACGCGAACGAAGAAATTGGTTTAACAAAGATAACCCTCCACCGAGTACTTTAGTATTTACCCCCGAACTTCCAGTTAGGGATGCTAGGGTTTCTTTAGATATGATAAATATAGCAAAATCTGCATCTATGCCCATCGAGTCTGTTAAACTCACCAAATCACCAGATATTGCTCAAGTAAAATCAATTGGGTGGGCAGTTTTTTCACAGGTTTTAAAAGGTGCTGGTTTTATATTCACTAGAGGCACAACGGCACATAATCAAGATGGCCCATTAAAGGAGACACTTCCAGATTATCCATTTCCTTATGACAACAGTATTGTTAAGTATCAATTGCGTTATGAAATTGAAAGAATGAAAGATTTATTAGAGGATGCGGGTGCGTCTTTAGACCATGTTGTTAAAGCAGAGCTACATATGACAAACATGGAAGATATAGCTATTGTTGATGAGTTGTGGAAAGAGTATTTCCCTGTAAATCCTCCCGCAAGAGTTATTATACCTGTTCCTCTAGTTGTTTTGCCAATGCGAATTGAGTCTGAGTTTATTGCTGTTGACCCCAATGGGCCGTATAAAAAAGAGATTATTAATTGTAAAAACCTTCCAAAGCCTTTAAGCCCTGAATCAATTGCTGTTAAGGCGGGGCCGTACTTATTTATATCAGGTCAAATGGCTACAGATTATAATAATGGCATTGCTCCAGAAGCACTTCCTAGTTCTGGATTGCCTTACCATAGCAATCAAGCAAGATTAGAGGCTAAATATATAATAAATAATGTTAAAGAAATATGTAAGTATGCAGGAACATCTATATCTAATCTTGTAAGAAGAAGAGTACATTTTACTGATTTATATGATATGCCATTAACTGAGGATCTTTGGTTGCGAGAGCTGGGTGATAGAATGCCTGCAAGTACAACTTTTAAAACATCTGGGCCCCTTCCTGTGCCAGCTTGTAAAGTTCAATATGATCTAACTGCTTACATACCATAACTGTTTATAAAGATTATTTAGTCTGTGAGAAAATAATTTTATACATACTATACTTATAGAGTTATTTTTAATTTTAAGGAGCTGTGGGGTGCAAAAGATTAGTCGTTCGGGGATTGAGAAATTTTTATCCTGCCCTAGATGCTTTGTTTTACAATATAGATATCGCATTAGCCCGAATCAAATACCCTTTACTCTTAATATTGCAGTTGATGAATTGTGTAAGAATGAATTTGATTATTACCGCGAAAGAGAGGAGCCACACCCTCTTTTTCTAGAAAATAACATTGATGCAGTCCCATTCAAACATCCAGATATTGATAAATGGCGAGATTTTAGACGAGGCGGATTATCCTATATAGACATCGATAAGGACTTTCATTTTTATGGTGCCATAGATGATGTTTGGAAAAACTCTGATGGAGAATTAATAATTTCTGATGTAAAGGCAACCTCAAAACAAAAATTTGACTGGGAAGAAACATCAAAATATGAATACGCTAGGGGGTACCAAAGACAATTAGAAATGTACCAATGGCTTTTTAGAAAAAATGGCTTTGTCGTATCTGATAAAGCATACCTTGTCTATTACAATGGATTAAAGAATGAACCAATGTTTGACCAGGCATTAAAATTTGAATTACATTTAGTTGAAATTCAATGTGATGATAATTGGGTGGAGAGCAAAATTATAGAAGCAAAAAATTTGCTTATCCACGAAAATATACCAAATGGATCAAAATATTGTGACACATGCCAGTACTTAAAAAAGAGATGGGATAAATACCAGCAAATAAAAAAACTTTAATAGCTTAGAACTGTTCTAATCCATTCATTTAACTTACTTTTAGTAAGAATATTGTTAATGATTTTAATAATTGGATATTTAATAAAAAACCTTGTAATTATATATAAAATGTTGGTAAGTTTTTAGCAGCGTTAAATAAAAAATTGGTGTTTATTATTTAACTACTCAGAAAAAACCAGCTCCATGCTGGTTTTTTTTGTTCAATTAACCTCCATGGAATTTTGGACATAAATTCGACATAATTTAATATTATTTATTAATTACATAATTTTGATGCAGCGTTTATCATCACTTTAATGTTTGTTCTCCTGAGGTTACCTCGGCTACCGTTGACTCATAGTTAACTTTTGTAGCCGGGGTATTTTCTATAAGAAATTACTAACCTAGGGCATTCTTCTATTAATATAAATTTTTGATATAATTAAAATTATAAAGAAAGTGAAAAATACAATTAATGTATATTTTGTTTCTGGAGATGAAATAATTGCATAGTAATTGGGCGGTGACCCGGTCTTAGCTGCAAGTTTATCGAATCCATTTCCTATTGAAACCCAGATAAAAACAGATGGAAAAATACCAATCAAAGTTCCAAAGAAATAATTAAATAGTTTTATGTTAAAGATAACAGCTATTAGATTAGAGAGGCCAAATGGTATCCCTATAAAGATTCGATAAAAAATAAAGAAAATAAGCTCATTTGAATGAAACCTTCCTCTTATATTATTATACTTGCTTTTAAATAATTTCGATAGGATTCTTGAAAAGAAATATCTCCCTATTAAATAAAGTACTGTTGAGCCTATTGTCAGGCCTAATAAAGCTATTAACGTTCCAAATGCATTACCAAATATCATCCCGCAAAAAATTGCAATTGGCGATGTAAACCCCAAAAAAAAAGCCCATAGTATGGATATAACAATTATATGTATAGCCGCGGAAAATAAATTATTATTAGAAAAATTTAAGAATAATTCCTTAAAGATTAATAGAAATTCAAGAGATATTAATTCATCAATCGTAAAATTTTTAAAAATCAAATAAAGTAAAGTGGCCAAGCAAAATATATAGGCTGTGATAATTAAGTTTTTTCTTTTCTTGTTCATATTAAATATATTAAAAATAAATAATTTATTTAATAGTACAATAATCTAGCAAATATATTAACTTTTAATTCTATATCCTGTTTTAAATATCCACCAAATAATAATTATACATATTGAGGTAAACAGTAATATAGCTGAGATACTATAGAATATCGAGACATCAGAGTTTCCAAAAAAAGACCATCTAAACCCTGAAATAAGGTAAACAATAGGATTAAAAAGGGTTACTTTCTGCCAAAATTCAGGGAGTAGATTTATAGAATAGAAGCTTCCCCCAAGAAAAACTAAAGGTGTGATTATTAAATCTGGAACAATAGTTAGTTGTTCAAAATTTCTTGCAATTATACCAAGTATAAAACCTAAAAGACTGAAAGATAAACAAGACAAGAATAACATGCCAATCATTATAAATGGGTGCTCAATATTTATATCCACTAAGAAAAAAGCTGTAAATAATATAATAAGACCGATAGACATAGATTTAGTTACAGCTGCGGAAACATAGCCGATTACTATTTCCAGGTATGAGACAGGCGCAGACAAAAGCTCATTTATTGTTCCTAGAAATTTAGGGAAATATATACCAAAGGATGCATTTGATATACTTTGCAGACAAACTGTTAATAGAATTAAGCCCGGAACTATAAAACTTCCATAACTCACATCACTAATATCTTCCATTCTACTCCCGATAGCAGATCCAAATACAATGAAATAAAGTACCGTTGATATAACTGGCGATGCTATGCTTTGTATTAATGTTCTAAATGTTCTGGACATCTCGAATATATATATTGCTTTTATTGCTTGAATATTCATATTATGTATTAACTATATCCCTAAATATCTCTTCTAAAGATTTTTCCTGCGTATCGATGTTTATAATTTGAGAACCTTCACTTATAAGCTGTTCTAAAATATCATTTAGTATATTTTCGTTTTTCTTATAATTGTATTTTAATTCAACATAATCCTTATAAGGGTGAAAAGATAAGTTGTATTTATTTACAATATTATCAAGTGATTCTATATTTTTTACTTTAATTGAAATCGTCTTTTGACCCATCATCTCAATAAGCTTTTTTTTGTTTTCAGTTAATAAAATTTCCCCTTTATTGATGATAGATATTCTGTCTGATATCTCCTCTGCTTCCTCTATGTAGTGGGTGGTTAATATTATTGTAACTCCATCTGATTTTAATTTTTTAATAATTTTCCACATATCTATCCTGAGATCTACGTCAACACCCGCAGTGGGCTCATCTAAAAATAATATTTTTGGGTTATGGCTTAAAGCTTTTGCTATTAAAACCCTTCTTTTCATACCTCCAGACAGTTGCATAATTCGGCTATCTTTTTTCTCCCATAGGAGAAGCCTCTGAAGAATTTTCTCAATATATTCATCGTCATTTTTTAAGCCAAATAGATTTCTTGAATACTTAACAACATCTATCACGCGTTCAAAGGGCTCTAGAGATATCTCTTGTGGAACAAGTCCTATTAGAGATCTGGTTTTTCTATAATCTTTTTGCACGTTAAAATTATTCACCTCAACAGATCCGGAAGTTATGTTTGTTATTCCACATATGGCTGATATTAGAGTTGTTTTTCCAGCTCCATTTGGCCCTAGTAAAGATATTATTTCACCTTTTTGAACATCTAAATTGATTTTGTTGAGAGCAATTACACCACCATGGTAGACTTTTGATAGATCTTTAATTGATAAGATAATTTTATTCATAATGGGTTTAGCTATTGAATTATATTATTGATTGTAGTGAATGTTAATTTAAAAACAAAACTTTTTATTTTATAAATAATTAATATATATTATTTAAATGCTATATAAAATAATACAAGGTGAATATGATGAAATATAAAAATAATTTATACATCAATGGCGAATGGGTTGATGGAAAGAATAAGGATAGATATGATGTCATAAATCCTGCAACAGAAGAGATTGTCGCATCTGTAGCTTCAGCAGAAATTGAAGATGCAAAAAAAGCTATAGATATAGCTGAGAAAGCTTTTGATGATTGGTCAAAAACAACACCAAGAGAAAGATCCGTTATATTAAAAAATGCTTATGAATTATTCATGGGCAGAATAGAAGATTTTGCTGAAATTATAACAATTGAAAATGGAAAAGCTTATAATGACGCCAAGGGGGAAGCGCTCTACTCAGCTGAGTTCTTTAGATGGTATTCAGAGGAGGCAGTAAGAGCAATAGGTCAAATTTCAAATGCTCCCTCTACGGGAGCCCGTATAATTGTTCAATATAAACCTATAGGTATCTCAGTTCTAGTAACTCCATGGAACTATCCAGCTGCTATGGGGACAAGAAAGATTGCACCAGCTATTGCTGCTGGTTGTCCGGTAATTATTAAACCCGCATCAGAAACACCTTTAACAATGCTTGAATTAATGCCCTTATTAGAACAGGCTGGAGTGCCTAAGGGGCTTTTATCTGTTCTACCATCTAAAAATAGCTCTAAATTAGTTGATTGCTTGATGCATGATTCTAGAGTAAGACTGGTTTCTTTTACTGGGTCGACAGAAGTTGGGCGGAAATTATTAAAAGGTGCAGCTGATCAGGTTTTAAAAACATCAATGGAACTTGGGGGTAATGCCCCATTAATTGTATTTGATGATGCAGATATTGACGTTGCCGTTGATGGAGCAATGGTTGCTAAAATGAGGAACCTAGGTGAAGCATGCACAGCGGCAAATAGAATTTATGTACATGAAAATATTGCCGAGGAATTTAAGGTTAAGTTTTCAAAAAAGATGGGTGATCTTAAGGTTGGCAATGGATTGGATAAATCCATAGATGTTGGCCCTCTTGTTAATGCTGAAACAAGAGATAAAGTTGCATATTTTGTCGAAGATGCAATTAAGAAAGGTGCAGAATTATGTATTGGCGGAAATAAGATGGAGGGACCTGGATATTTCTATCCCCCTACAGTTTTATTTAATGTTTCTGATAAATCAGATTGTTTAAACGATGAAATATTTGGCCCAGTTGCCGCAATACAAACATTTAAAGATACTGAAGAAGTCATAAAACGAGCTAATAATACCGAATATGGTCTTGTTGCATATGTATTTACTGAGAATATGAAGAAGGGCATGCAAGTTTGTGAAAGACTTGATTATGGGATGGTAGGCCTTAATAGAGGACTAGTTTCAGATCCAGCCGCTCCTTTTGGGGGCACTAAGCAATCCGGCATTGGTCGTGAAGGTGGTCATGAAGGCATGCTAGAGTTTATGGAGGCTCAATATATATCAACAATTTGGTAAATAATTAACCTATAAGCCCCCCCGAAACAAACTACTTTAAAAATAATATTCTAATGTTTAATAATATTTGAGTTATTGTTTCTTCATTTTTTTTTTAAATTAGAAAGTAAATTTTTTCTTCAATACAATAGCTTGTAAGATAACATAATTCTTATTAGATTTTTGATTATTAGTTAATTTATAGGAGCAATATAATGAAAATCTTTTCAAAATTATTTGTGTTCTTGGGAGTTTTTTTATTTTCATCATCACTAATCGCATCACCATTAGTTGATGTTGATTGGTTAAATGATAAAATTAGTTCTGGAGAAACAGAAAATAAAATTTTATTAATAGATCTCAGAAATGGCATTGGCAATGGTAGTTATGAGACATATCTAGAAGGTCATATCCCTACATCAATACATTCAGATTATGGGAAGGATGGATGGAGAGTTGCGGTAGACGGTACAGTAGGACTTGTCCCAAGCGAAAATCAATTTCAGGAACTCGCCAGATCACTAGGTGTCAATTCTGACACACACATTATTTTGATTCCTGCTGGAGTATCATCAAGTGACTTTGGTAGTGCGGCCAGAAGCTATTGGACATTTAAAGCTTTTGGGCATGATGAAGTCTCAGTTCTTAATGGAGGCTATGCTGCATGGGTAGCCAATTATCCAAATGATATTGAGTTTGGTCCTTTTAAAGCAAGAGAATTAGGCAATTTTAATGCGACATTCCATGAGGATATATATATTAGTACTGAACAGGTTTTTGATATAGTGCAAAATAATCAATCTGTGATATTGCTGGATGGAAGAAATGAACCTCAATATTATGCCGAAAAAAAGCATCCAAAATCACGGGTTCCTGGAAGATTGCCCGGATCTGAATTACTATTTCAAGAAAATTCATATAATCTTGCTGATAATAGCCTAAAAGATGCTGATGAGTTAAAAGATATTTATGCAGATTATTTAACTGGTGAGGTTGTTAGTTATTGCAATACAGGGCATTGGGCAGCAACAAATTGGTTCGTCCTTTCTGAAATTCTTGGAAATAATGAAGTAAGACTATATGATGGGTCAATGGTTGAATGGACTGCCAATGAAGACTTGCCAATAGAAAATTCTGGTCCAACAAATTTAGATAAATTAATAAAAATAATAGGTTAATAATTTTATTATTTATAAATTCATGTTATGAATTGATATATGTTTAATAAAATAAATCATCTAGGTATTTTTTCTTTTTTAATGTTAGCAGGCTTATTAATTGGCCTGCTAACTTTTTTTGATTCTGGTTTGAAGGGTATTACACTTCTATTGCTCGGTATTTTTCTAGGTTTTGTTTTTTTATTTTTTCAATATGGATTTGCTTCTGGTTGGAGAGATTTAATTGTAAATAAAAATTCAACAATGATTTCACAACATTTTTTATTAGCAGCGCTGTGTAGTATTTTATTTATTCCTTTAATTGAGCTAAATGGAGATATAATTGGTAACATAGCACCGGTAAATTTATCATTGTTTATAGGTGCTTTTATTTTTGGTTTTGGAATGCAATTAGCAAACGGCTGTGGTTCCGGTGTTTTATTTACTTTTGGTTCTGGATCAGGGCGAATGATGGTGGCCTTACCTTGTTTTATTGTTGGCTCGGTCATCGGTACAATCATACTTCCACCGATGTTAGATGTTTTATCAATTGGTCAAGTGGTTATTGCTAATGATTATAATATGGCTTTAAGAACATGTATCAATTTTTTCCTTTTAATATCTGTTTTTGCTTACTTTTTTTATTATGCTCGAAAAAAAAACTACAAACAAAAACTAAAAACAATTTATGGTACAATAATTATTGCTATATTATGTATTTTAGTTTTACTCATATCTGGTTCTCCCTGGGGCGTGACATATGGTTTTACTGTTTGGGGAGCTAAACTATTCCAATCTTCAGGTGTCCCTATTGAAAGTTTCATTTTTTGGACGTGGGAGGGGCCCAGCAGATCATTAAACCACTCAGCTTTATCGGATGTGAGTAGTTTGATGAATATTGGAATGATTATGG
>CEUZ01291254.1_pt1 | contig 15330 bp, 15 predicted proteins | sample 361511 | NCBI WGS metagenome assembly CEUZ01 (sample SAMEA2622822, study PRJEB7988) | marine metagenome | biome: marine biome (ENVO:00000447); feature: surface water layer (ENVO:00002042); material: "saline water (ENVO:00002010), including plankton (ENVO:xxxxxxxx)" | depth 5 m
TGTTGCCCAATCGCCAGCTAAAATTAGGTCTGCAGTCATTTGATAAATTTTTTTTTTAATTTAATTAATAAATCTTTAAAAGTTTCTTTGACTCCCTTTGAAATTTTTTTTTCATACATTTTTGGATGTATACAATCCATAAATGAAAAATTTTTTATATATGGCATTTTTTTTATCATATAATCAAAACTTGGAGAATTTTTTTTCAAATACAGAAAAGTATTTTGCCTATACCAATAAGATATTTTATCATTATTCCAAACTATTGGTCTAAAAATATCAAAAGGATAAAAATCATATTTTTTAAAAATAAAAGCCCAATTTGAATGTAAATTTTCATTTAAATGATTAACACCACCTTGACCTATATATGCACAACTAAATATTATATTATTACTAAGGCTGCAGAGGCTACTAATGAAATTTTCTGAATATTTATTTTCTAAATGCTCTAGGGTTTCAACAGATATACATAGATCAAACTTATTTTCTAAATTATTATCAATAATAAATTTTTTATTTAAATTTTGAAGATTTAAAGGAATATATTCTATTCCATTTGGAACTTTTTTTACATTCCATTCACCATCAATTCCTACTAATTGATCAGAACCATAAATTTTTGATGCTTCTAACCATGAACCTCTGCCACATCCTATATCAATTATTTTTTTTGATTCAAATATATCAAAATAAATTTTTAAAATTTCTTTAGCAGATATCAATCTACTATTATTTGGAGACTGATCTCCATAAAAGTTATTGTTGTATAATTGCACTATTTTAAATTTAATATAAATATATTATTAAACTATGTTTTCTGTATTTGCAAATTTTAGAATTGATACTCCAGAGAGGCTGGATGCATTAAAAATTTCATTTAAATCATTTAATGATAAAAGAATCAAAAACTGGGTAATTAATATAAGAGGAGAATATAAGTCTGAAACAAAAAAATACTTAATTCAAAAATGCAAATCAAAAATAAAAGTCTTTCATTTTGAATCATCTAAAGGATGGATGTATGATTCAAATAAAATTATTAAATTTTTAAAAAGCGAATTGGTTTTGTTTTGGGTTGAAGACCATATTTGTCTTAAAAATAGAAGAGAATACTTATTTGAATGTGCCAAGGATATGAAAAAAAATGATGTAGATCAAATGTTATATAGTTTTTGGCATGGTGGAGATGAGCTGAAAGGTTTAATGGGAATAATTAAAAATGAAACTAAAAATATAGTTTTTTATAATCTAAACAAATATAGTTTAAAAACTCGTGATGAAAACCGTGCAAAATTAGGCCTTGAAAAGATTGGGTTTATAATAAATGCAGTTTCAATTTTCAAAAAAAAAATTTTTTTTAAAATTATTAAGACAAGAAAACCTTGGAAAAGGAGATACAACAAGTTATTACCTTTTGATTTTGAAAAAAGAAGTGAAGACAAATTCTGGCTTCCTATAAACTTAGGTATATCAAAAAAAGAAATTTTTGCATCATTAGATGATGACCATGGTGAAAAGGGTTATAGTCTTATAAGTAGAAAAATTTATTCAAAAATTTTTTCAAGAAATATCGAAGTCAAAAAAAGAGAAGGAAATCTAAAACAAAAAAAAAAAAATTATATTGGTAAAATCACATACTTTATAAGAAACCAATTTGATATTTTCTAAATTTTTTTTAAATAATGCTCTAAGGGTTTCAATATAACATATGATCCATATAATCTTGATATATTTCTATTCTTATTTTTAGAAAACAAATTAGTTAATTTGTTTAGAAAATTTTTAGGTTCTTTTGGATATGAAATCGATTTGAGTAACAAATTAATTTCCTCCAAATATTCTTTATCAATAAAATTACTTAATATTTTAACATCAAGCTCCTTGAATCCATATTTTTTAATTGTAGATAAATCTAAAACATTAAGAATTTCCATATTTTTTTTATCCAAATTAAATAATAATTTTTTATTTTTAAAATATTCCCTTTGCCATTTTCTATTTTTAAGCTCCTCTGGATTTAAATTTAATATTAAATTTATAATTTCTTTAGATAAAAAAGGTGAGATGACTTTAAAACCAAATTGTTTTGGAATTCTTAATAAGAAATTAATTAGATTAATTTTAAGCCTGCAAGTAAGCAAAGGATAATATTTAGCATTATTTATAAATTTTCTATTACTTTCATAATATTCTTCCTCAAGATTATTATTATTTTTTATTTTTATAAATTTTTCTGGAATACTTATATCGTGTGATAATGAAAGTTTATTAATATCCTTGGGACCTTCTATTGACTCATAACTTCTCTTTCCAGACCAAACATCTCCAAAAATTCCTGAAATTAATATTGAACTTTGCAAAAATTTAAATTTATCTAATAAATTTCTAAAAAACTCAAAGTGATAATGTCCATTTAAATGTATATTAGGGCCATATAGGTTGTACCATTCATTTTCAAAATCAAAGTAATTATTTAATTTAATAAACTCATGTCTTGTATTAAGTTTCTTAGAGAGCTCTCTTGCAATCATTACTTCGTGTGAGTTTTCCTGATTTTCACTAACTCCATAAGAACAAGAAAATATTTTGTCCTTTTTTTTACAGAGAACATTCATGAGCCTTGAGTCATATCCACTGCTTGTAGGTATAACAATATTTTTATCATATTTTTCTAAATTGCTGTCTAAATAAGACGAAATTTTTTCAAATATATCTTGGGGGTTAGAATATTTCTTAAAACTTTCCCAATGATCATCTATTTTTATAATTTTAATTTTAGCACTATCAATCTCTATTTTTGAACTAGGATTTAAGAATTTTATATTTGAAAAAATTGTATTTCCAAAAACACAATATCCATACTTAAGATAATAATACAATCCATCATTGCAAATCTTTGAGTTTTTAAAATCTATTAAATTATTAATATTTTTATCAGCTTTTTTTGAATTTGTATTATAAAAGATAGTTTCACTTCCTAACCAATCAGTTTCAAAGGATTTCATCTAATTAATCAAATTAAAATTTTTCTCATTAAATAAACTTTGTATTTTTATTAATACTTAAAATTTGTTTTTTTACTTCCTCGGTATATACACCTGCTCTTAAGATTACTAATGGTTTTAATTTTGTTTTAAGTATGTTTGGTGATTTAATAAATAAATTTGTACCATATAATCTTTTATTTTGTTTTGATACATCGTTATCCAATATAAAAGATATCTCATTACTTAATAAGTTAGAATTTAATAAAAATTGCGAAAAAACATGACCACCAAATAAATAAATATTTTTATTATCATGGTTTCTAATCTTAACATTTAAATGTTTAGTCAATTTAGTAAAGCTTTTAAAATATAGGTTAAATAACTTTTTATTTTTTTTATATTGATTTTTAAATTTTATAAATTTTATTTCATTTATTTTTTCTACAGCATAAAAAATACTATGATCTTTTTTAAATAGTTTTTTCTTTATGATTTTTAAAGAATTAATCTTCAAAAGATAATCAATAGTATAATGATCTAAATAAATAGTATGCTCAAAATTAAGTGCGTTGGTATATTTCCTTTTTATCATTTCCTCTAAATTAGGAACTGAAAAAATCATTTTTTGTCCTAGCTTTAAGCTTTCAGAAATATCCTTAATAAATTTTTTTGGATAGAAAATATGTTCTAATACATGAGAGTGAACAATCGTGTCAAACTTGATTTTGTTTGCAATTTTTATACTGAAAAAATTTTTTATAAATTTTGCTTTACATCCCTTAACTGGTGATGGATTTGGTTCAATTATTGTCCAGTTAATTTTTTTTGATTTAAAGTAATATTTGGATAGAATACCGTGACCTCCCCCAATTTCTAAAACAGATTGAGGATCAAATTTTTGGATAAACCTAGAAAATTCTAAATGATGAGTTTTCCACAATTGACCTATTAATCCTGAGTTATGACCCTCTTTGTAAATAACATCAAAAGGTAAAATAGGGTTTAATTGAACAACGCCAGTTGATTTACTAATATGAAAATTCATATCCGATCTTGCATCAGAGGATGCATTTTTAGAAGTGGTACCCATAAAAACTGGAAATTTTTTAAAATTTTTTACTTTTAACAAATCTTTCTTATTATTAATTATATTTTTATTTCTTATAATTTTTTTCATAAATTTACTTATTTTATGATTTCCTCAATTAAAATTTTCTTACCAGTATAATATAGAAACAATGAGTATGGAAAGTGATGAAGAGCACAAATGTTTAAAAAAATTAATCCAGTAATAATTCTTACTTTATGGCGATCATATCCATTTATTTCAATCCATTTAAAGAAAATTTTCTGATATTCTTGATATATTTTTTCATTTTTTATTTTCAATAATATCTGATTATCTTTTTTTTCAATTAAGTACCTATTTCTAATAACAGCCTCGTGGGATATGAGAAGCCCATGTAATAATTTTGCTAAATCATAATAAATATCTCCGATTGTTAGTGAATTAGCAAAATCTTGTCTCCAATCTAAAAAACAAATTTTTTTAGAATTATATGAGTAAATAATATTTTCAAAATGTAAATCTCCATGGTATCTCCCTGCTATTCCTTTTGAAACATAATTCCAATTTATTTTATTTAAAACTTCTTTAAGTTTAATTCTTTTGGAGTGATTAATTGAAAAGATATTATCATTAATATTAAATTTTTTATAAAAGAGAGAAAGACGAGACAGAGTTTTTTCTTTATAAAAGGTTAAACATTTTTTTTTGAATAAATTTGAATTCTCATATTTTCTTAATTTATTAAATTTTGTCAAATGATTTAATAATCTATTAAATATTTTTATATCGTTTACTTTTGAAAATATTTTTCCATGAAATTTTTTATAAGAATACATATTTTTTTTTTTATCTAAAATCTTTGGTATAAATTTTTTTAAGTGTTTAGACCTAATTATTCTTTTTTTAACAATGTTCTTATCTTCAAAATACTTAATTACAATTTCATCATTAAACCAAATACACTCTTTTTCCTTTTCAAGAATATTTATATTATTTACTTTTTTATTAAATTCACTTTTAGCACGATTATAAGATTTTAGATTTCCAATATCATGCCATTTGAATTTGTAAGATTTTATGTTTTTATTTTTAAATTGTCGTATTCCAGCCACCTCTCCATCCATAATAGAATTTTGATCTTTTTTCATATTACTCCAAAATTCCTTGAAATCTTTAATACCAGCCAAACCAATGTAATTTTTACAATTTTTTTTCTTTTTTGAATTTTTTCCCAAAAAATTTTTTACATTTTTTTTTTTATCTAATTCAACTTTTCTATATTGATTTGATAATTTTTGTGATGAGTAACCAATCCAATTATGGTTTGGGATATTTTTAATTTTTTCACTAATTAATGTGTCACAAGAAATAAATATAAAAGGGCATTGTAAATATTTTTTTGCTTTAAGAAGTGTGTATCCAAGACCTGAACCTTTGCCTTTAAACTTTTTTACATTAACAAAATAAAATTTAATTTTTGGGTGAGCCAATTGCAGATATTCTCTAACAAGATGCCCTTTATATCCTATGGGAATTACAAATTCTAAATTTTTTGGAAAACAGTTAATTATGTGAGATATTGCAGCTTTATTATTAATAGATAATAAACTTTTATTAAGATTATTTGAGGCTTTTTTAACTCTGTAACCAATTCCTGCGGTAGGGATACAAACTCTATATTTTTTTTGCACTAACTTTTTTTCTACCATAGTCATCAGACAATCTTACAACATCTTTTAATTGAGATGTGCTAGCCTCTAAATAAACAGAGTTTGAAACCGCTTCCATTCTATGGATCATATATGGTTTAACTATTAAACTTTGATTTTTTTTTAAGATTTTTATTTTTAATTTATTTTTTGTATTGCCAATTAAAACTCTCAAAATTCCAGACAGTACATAAATAGTTTCATGTTTTTTTTTATGATATTGAAGACTGCATCTGTGTCCCCTATTCATCACTAATTTTTTTAATACATAATGTTTTGTTAAAGATATTATTTCCTCTGATCCCCATGGTTTCTTTATAAAAAATTTTTTCATAAACTAAATTACAATTAAATAAACTTTTATTATTGAGTAAAACATATTATCAATTTTTTTCATTTTTTTATATCTTATATTTCATAAGAATTTTATTTTTTTTAAAAAAAAAATCGTAATATTTTTTGATGTGGAGATGCATATCCCATCTACTATTAAATTTATATTTTTTTTTCATCCATCTTAAACCTTCATCAATATAGAGTTTTAAATTTTCGTTATAGGGTTCGGTCTTTATCAAGTTACTTTTTTTTAACAAGTGTCCTTCATTTTCCTCGATCCATACATCTGACGTAATAGCTGCAGCCATATCTTTTTTGTAAGCTTTTAAGATTATTTCAGACTCCATGCCAAATCCTCGAAAGTTTTTTCCGTCAAAAAAGAAATTATAAAGATTAGGATTTATTTTATTACATATTATTTTAATAAATTTTGTTCTTATAAAATATGCATTATTGTGTATATACCAAAAGAATTTCAATTTTTGTTTTTTAAGTAAAAATTTTTCTCCCCATTTTTTTGAACATGGAGAAAGAATAGCAATCTTTTTATTTTTATCCATTATACTTATAAGTTTTTTAACGAATGTATTGCTTTCAACTAGACTATCATTTGTAATAAATAAAAAATAATCATATTTATCCAAAGAATTTTTTTTTTTCAAATTTAGTAAAGCAAAATTCATTCCACGACCAAATCTTAAACCTTTTTTCCTTGCATTAGACCAATCAGCTTTCCAAGTTGTATACTTTGATTTTTTATCGTCATCAGATCCAGAATCAACAACAAAAATATCTGTATAATTTTTATTATATTTAAAAATTTTTTCATAAAGTTTATCTGTCACGTTTTTTAAATTTCTATTTAAAATAATTGTAGCTACTTTTTTTTTTTTCATTTGACTAAATTAAAATTTTTTGCATAACGCATAATTGATTTTTCAATACGTTTTTGTAAAAAATTATCTAAATTAAGATTTTTTTGATATAAGAATTTTTCAATTTTACCTTTTAAAATTTTAAATTTTTCAGAACTAAAAATATAATGACCCGCAATTACAGCTTTATCTATTTTATTAGTCTCTGAATCTTTGACTAGCCATTTTTTCCATTTTTTTGAATTATAGGAAATTTCATAAAAATCCTCCAAAAATCTTGTTTGTCTATATTCTTTTAATATTTCTATTAAGGCTTTAGTTTCTTCAACTCCAAACTCTGGTGCAACATTCGTTGCATGAATTCCAAGTTTTGGATGTAAAGACAAACTATGATTTGAAAGATAATCAGCGTTATGTTCTTTCATAAAGATTTTGTTTTTTTTACAAATTTCAATCATTTTTGGAAGCTGGATCTCAACTGGTAATTCGTTTTCTATTCTAAGCGGTGACTGGAATGAACCTATATTTCTTGTCTCTGCAACTTTTGTCCCTGATTGAATTACTACAAATATTGGTCTATTAAACTTATTTTTCTTACAAAATTTATTTATTTTTTCTAGTGTATTTGATAACTCCTCAGGCGTATTGGTGGTACCTGACTGCTCCTCTGTACCTACCTCAAAAAAAATTTTTTTTTTATATTTTCTTGCAAATATAATACAGTGCTCAAACAATTCAAAAAACCTATCAAGTGATTTTGATAGTGGTATTTTTTTATTGTTTAATTGTAAACTTGAGTCTATATGAATTATTTTAAAATCATTGATAATATCTATCTCATATGATTTTTTTGCTGATTCCATTGCATTAGTTAAATTATAGTTATTTTCTATTTCTAAATTATTTTGCCATGGCCCCCCATGATCTCTGCACAAAATGACTTTATTCGCTTTGTCAATGGATTTTACAAAATTTGAGTATTCCTCTGTATGCCAGTTGTTTACATACCCTCCACCGTGAATGTGTGAGTCAATTTGTCTACGACTTGCAATGAGCATTAGAGGAAAACGATATTTATTACATAATTTAGTTGCTGCGATAACACAATTTTTACTCATTGGTCCTACGCCTAATGCAGTTTTTTTATCTCTAATTATTTTAATTATTTCTTTCATTAACAATTTTAAAAATAAATTTATATAAATCGTTTTTTTTGAAAAGAAAACCATTTATATTTGAGTTTTTAGCAAACTCCATGTCTGTTAATTGATCTCCAATCATAAAACTTTTTTCATAATCAATGTTCCATATTTTTTTAATTTGTCTAAAAAACTTATTTTTTGGCTTTCTGCAACTACATCTAAACTTATATTTTTTTACTACACCATCTTTGTGGTGTGGACAAAAAAATATTCTATCAATTTTAGCTCCTATTTTTTTTAGATCATATTTCATCTTTCTATGTAATTTTAATACATCGCTATAGCTGAAATATTTTCTTGCTATTCCTGATTGATTAGTGACTATAATTACTTTATATTTATTCATATTTAAAAATTTAATTGCTTTTTTAGCACCTTTAATCCATTTAAAATCTTTATAATTTCCAATATATCCACTATTGATATTTGACTTATTCAATACCCCATCGCGATCAAGTATAGATATTTTTTGTCTGATTTTCATTTTTATATTTTGCAATATTATTTTTTAATAAATTTATATCATTATTTATGTTAAATATCGTTCAATTATTGAACAGTAAAGTATTTTTTTGCAAAACTTAAAAAAATTATATATATATTCAATATTTTCTTAAATTTAAAAAAAATAATGAAACTGTTAAAAGATTTGTTAAAATATTCATTGGGTTTCATAATTATTTTTTTTGTATATACACTTAAACCATTTTTAAAAATTAGATTTGGTATCTTGTACGCTGAAAGAATAGGGCACTTAGCAACTACTTTTGACAATTATATTTTTGAGAGAAATAAGAGGAATAATTTAGAAATAGCAATATTTCATATTAATAATAGTGTTTCAAATAATGAGCTTCTAAGGTTATGGAAAAAGGAAAACAATATTTTTTTCTCCAGAATAGCTAAAATAGTTTTCCACACAATAAAAAAATTTAAATTTAAATCAAAAATAATTATCGACTGGGATGAAATGGAGACAATCCCAAATAAAGTAAATTCTACTAAACAGATTATTAAAACTGATGAACAATTCTATTTAAAAGGTAAAGCTATTTTAAATAAATATTCGATTAATGAACCTTACATATGTTTTACAAGCAGAGATGATCAATACATTGATAAAAGACAAGATAAAAATTTTTTTGATTATAAAAACTATAATTTTAAAAATTTCGATAAATCAATAAATAGTTTAATAAATAAAAACTATAATATAATTAGAATTACAAAAGCAACTAATTCAAACTATAAAAATAATTCCAACAAATATTTTTTTTTTGAAAATAATAGAACTGATCAATCTGATATTTTTTTTTTATCACAGTCTAGATATAATGTATATGGAAGCTTTCATGGTATTACAGAAATAGGTTCAATATTTAGAAAGAAATGTCTTTATTTAAACATTGCTCCATTTACTCTAGGAATGTTGTCAACAATATCAAAAGGATCTACTTTCACACCAAAAAAAATATATTCTAGAAAACTTGAGCGATATTTAAAATTTAAAGAAATGGTACTTTTAAAAGATGACAGACATTATAAAGGTGATTTTTTTAAAGATAATCATTTGGAATTAGTTGATAATACAGATGAAGAAATTTTTTCCATTATAGAAGAATTTGATAAAAATTTTACTTTAGACTTAAGGCAAATTAATTCGGATTTACATAATAAATTTTGGAATTCTTTTGAAGATAAAGAATTAACTAAATATCTAAGAAATGATTTATGTATAAATATTTCAAATGTATTTCTGGAAAAAAATTTATCTTTAATTTAGATATTTAATTAGCACTAATTCTTATCTCAAAACTAACCCTTAAAGTATTGCCTAAATTCACTGAGTTTCCATGTATTAAATATGGATGGAATAAAATAACTTCACCTGGTTTTAAATTTGGTCTAAATGGTTTTTTAAACTTTTTCACGTATCCATTTTTAATCAAAGTAGCTTTACCTATATTGTTTGCTGTTGTTGCGCTATTTGGATGTTTGATTAAATGACTTCCTGGTATTAATTTTAATGAATACTTGTTGCTAAATCCAACTAAAGGAACCCAGGCAGTAAATCTAAAGTTTTTTAAGTTATAATGGTCAGAATGATACCCGGCAACTTTTTGCGATTTTGGTTTTACAACTCTAAATCCTGCATAATTTGTAACATCACCTTCAGTCCAAGAATAAACACTCTTACTCCTGAAAATTTTGTATTCTTTATCTGAAAAATAAGTAAAAATACTCCCAAATTTTCCTTTCATAATTGCTTTTGAATCAGCATTATCAATTTTAATTGTTCTTGTTTCTCTATCCATTAACTTGATATGATCTTCATCTGAAATAAAACTAAAGTAATCCTCTAATCTTTTTAATTTACTTAATGATTTAATCGATTTTTTTTCTGCGCTTTTTTTTAAATTATTCAGAACTCTTTTTTTGTACTTTTCAATGGTTTTATTATTAAATACCTTTAAAACAGCAAATCCATTTGCATTAAATTCTTTTAAACTATTTTTCATTTTTTTATAATATTAATATATCCTCATTGAAACAGTTTCAATAGACTGAAATTATTATTTTATTAAAATGGTCCTTTAAAATCTTCATTTGGCACATCATGTAATATTGGTTTTGAAATATTTAATTTTTTCAATTTCTTTTTATTAATTTTCAAAACATCTAAGACTTTTTTTGTGATTTCTAAATGCGTCAAATAGATATGTTTTGTAAGTCCAAAACTAGTTGGCTCGGGGATATCTGGCATTGTTAATCTTCCTGGACGATTTTTTAGAATTTTGTGATCTTTTTCTAAAACAGATGTTATTATTTCACTTGATACAGAGCAAAACTTAAAGCCAGTATCTAAAACTAGTAAATTTTTTGTTTTTTTTATAGACTTAATTATAGTTGTCAAATCTAGTGGCTTAATTGATCTAAGATCAATAATTTCAGGATTAATATTTATTTTTTTTAGATATCTTTTGGCAATTAAAGTTTCCGGTGTTAAATATGACATAGAAACTATTGTTATATCCTTGCCTTTGCTAACTACTTTAGATTTATTTATTGGTACAAAATATTTTTTTTTGGGTATCGAAGCTTTTGTATAATGTAACCATCTATTTTCTAAAAAAATAACAGGATTTGGATCATTAATTGAGGATAATAACATTCCCTTTGCATCATAAGGATTTGAAGGCATTACAACTTTTAATCCGGGTATATGAGCGAACCAAGATTGAAGATTTTGTGAGTGCGTTGGCCCTTGTCCCCAGCCCCTTCCTATAATTAATCTAATAGTTATTGGAACTGACTTTTTGCCACCATACATATAATACCATTTTGCTGCATTATTAACCAACTGATCCATTGCTAATAAGAAAAAATCTACTCTTTGGTGTGTCATCACACATTTTAAGTTGTTTAAACTTGCCCCAATTCCAATACCTGTCAAAGCATTCTCTGATGTTGGTACGTCAAAAACTCTATTTTTTCCAAATTTTTTATCTAAACCAATTGTAGTACCAAATACACCTTTAGGATCAGTTACACCTAAGCCATAACAAATAACATTTTTATCATCTCTCATTGCAATTTCTAAAGCATTATTTATTGCCTCTGCATAATTTGTTTTAAAATATATTTTTTTAGGCATAAACATCTTTAAATAAATTTGATTTATTTGGAAAATTTGAATTTTGAGCTTTTATAAATGCTTTGTTTACTTCTTTTTTAATTTTTAACTCTATTTTTTCTAAATTTATTTTTTGCTTGGGATAATTATAAAGAATATTTTTTTTTAGTTTTAAGAATGGGTCCTTTTTTTTCCATAATATGTACTCTTTTTCACTTCTATATCCAATATGATTATCATAGTTTGGGCCACAGTGCTCTCTCCATCTATAAGTCGAAAACTCTATAAATTGAGGTCCAAAACCTTTTCGAGCTCTTGAAACTACTTTGTTTAAAGTTTTGAAGATTTTAATAGTATCCATTCCATCACAAAAATAAGAATTAATTCCAATTTCTTTTGCTAATTTAAAAATATTTCTTTTTTTAGGCTGCCTTACATTTAAAGATGAGTAAACTGAGTATAAGTTATTTTCACATATAAAAACTACTGGCAATTTTTTAACAGCAGAAAAATTCAAAGACTCATAAAACGCACCGGACTCAACTGCGCCATCTCCTAAGAATACAAAACTTATTCCTTTCTCTCTCTTAATTTTTATAGAGAGACCTAATCCAACTCCTATAGGCATACTGTTTCCAACTATTGCCGTGGTGCCCATAAAGTTTGCATTTAAATCAACTAAATGCATTGAGCCACCCTTACCTGATGAACATCCATCTTTTTTCCCATAAATTTCTGCGATCATTTTATTTAAATTTCCACCTTTGGCTAAATAATGAGCGTGGCCTCTATGCGTACTTACAGCATAATCATATTTTTTTACTAATTTTGAAAAAACTGCAGCAACAGCCTCTTGACCAGAAGATAAATGTACAGGGCATCTCATTTTTTGTTCATGATATTTTTTTGCCAAATCCTCTTCAACAGTCCTTATTCTGTAAAATTGATAATATATGTTTTTTAATAAACTTAATTTCATGGAATAAACCAATAATAATCGCCTTTATAATTTATTTTTTTAAATAAGGCCTTCCAATCATTAACGGATAATATAGTTTTTGCAGTCAGGTTCCATTTATACATTCTTTCTTTTTCTTCATCATTTCTAAAGGCATCAACAGTAATAAATGAATTTTTTTTACAAACTCTTTGGATTTCTTTAATTGCAATCTCACATTCTTCTAATTCAAGGTTGTGTACAGTATTAATAGAAATAACATAATCGAATGAATTATCTTCAAAAGGAAGCTTTTTAGCATTACAAACTGATAGATAGTCTTTAACGCTATCCATTGAATTTTCTATAGCATATTTTGATATATCTATTCCACAGATTTTCAGATTTGGTAATTCCTTTTTAAAATCATGTAACATAAAACCTTTTGCACAACCAACATCTAATAAACTGTTATTTGAGTTTATTTTCCAATATTCCTTAAATTTTTTAACTACTTTAGTCCAGTACTTAGGATTATAAGTAAATCCACCATAACCTGTTTCTCTTGTTCCATCAAAAAATTCCTTTTCAAATTTTCTTGCGATTTTTACATTTTCATCAGTTTTGTAATTATTTCTATCATCTAAATTTCTTTTTGATTTCGGATAATCAATTAATAAATTAATTTCTGCTCCCATATATTTTATCTTTGTCTATCTAATTTGAGTTTTTTCATCCATTTAACTGTAAAACAATTTTTTTCGATTGCTCTTTTTGGTGAATAGTTTTTAATAATTTCTTTTATAGCATATTCAACGCTATAATTTGGAATAAATCCTGTTTTTAAAAGTTTAATAGATGATTGTCTGTAGGATCTAGGGTCATTTGATTTTTTAACAATAATTTCCGAATTTATAATTTTTTTAATTTTCTTTGCTATATCGATAATAGAAATATTTTCAAAACCCGCGTTATACGCTCCTGATGGTAAATTAGATTTTTTTAAAAAATGTAAATAAACTCTCACCATATCTTTTATATGAATGTTAGGTCTTATTTGCTTTCCTCCCAAAACTGTAATTTGATTTTTTTTTATAGCGTGCATAGTTAGTAAGTTTACACTTACATCAAATCTCATTCTTGGTGATACCCCGCAGACTGTTGCAGGCCTGATGCAATGGATTTTGATATTTTTTTTAAAATTCATTAAAACGTCTTCTGCAATCATTTTAGTTTTATTATATGTAGAGATTGGAACTAATTCTAAATCTTCGGTTACTTTTTTTTCCTTTTTAATTCCATAAACACTTCCTGAACTAGCATATATAAAATGTTTAACTTTATTTTTTACTGCTTTTTCAATTAATTTTTTTGTTGCTAAAACATTTATATCCCAAGATAAACTCTCGTTTAAATCAGCCCCAGGATCATTAGCTATTCCAGCAAGATGAATTATGGTATCTATATTATTTAAGTTTATTTTTTCTATATCTCTAATATCAAGCTTAATTACTTTTAACTTACTATTTTTTTTTAATTTATTACCGAACCACTGGGTATCAATAACTGTTACTTTAAATTTTTGTTTTAATAATTCAGGTACCAATAACGATCCTACGTACCCACACCCTCCTGTAACTAATATATTCATTTATTTTTTGTGTTTATATTCTGTCTTATGTTTTTTTAAAGTATTAAAATTTTTATTTACCCAATTAATTGTTTTTTCTATACCATCATCTAATTTTACCTGAGGTTTCCATTTTATTTTAGTTCTAATTAATTGTGATGAGAGTTTGTATGAGTGGTCCTTTCCAAGTCTTTCTTTTGAACCAGTTGTCATATCTATATTGTATGACATTTTCTTAAATATTTTTTTTACTAATCGTCTAATTGAAATAAACTTGTTTGTAGTAATATGGTATGTATAACCAATTTTGCCTTTTTGTAAAATTTTATAAATAGCATCACTTACATCATCAATGAAGATGAAAGATCTATATGAATTTCCACCACCGTGTAATGGTATTTTTTTATTTTTTTTTCCAAAGATAATTGTTTTAGGTACTATTCTAAAGATCTGCTGACAGGGGCCAAATACATTCGAGGTTCTTGTGAAAATTACTGGAAACTTATATGCCTTAATATAGGTTTTTAAATGTAAGTCGCAAGCTGCCCTGGATGATGCATAAGGCGTACTGGGATCAAATTGAAAATTCTCTTTTAAAATTTTTTTTGAACTTCCATAAACTTCTGGAGTTGTAAAATGAATATACTTTTTAATAAATTTAAACTTTCTAATACTTTCATGTAATCTTATTTGAGATATTAAATTTGTATTGTACCAGTCTAATGGATATTTCCAGCTTTCAGCAACCATGCCCTGCGCTGAAAAATTTATAATATAATTAGGTTTAAATTTTTTAATTATTTTAACTAATTTTAAGCAATCTTTATTTAGGTCAATCTTGAAAAAAGAGAAATTTCGAACATATTTATTGCTTTTATAGGGCAAATAGACTTTATTGATTTCGTTAGATCTACTTACTCCAATTACCCTTTTTTTTTTGGATAAAAT
>CEUZ01039351.1_pt1 | contig 15325 bp, 8 predicted proteins | sample 361511 | NCBI WGS metagenome assembly CEUZ01 (sample SAMEA2622822, study PRJEB7988) | marine metagenome | biome: marine biome (ENVO:00000447); feature: surface water layer (ENVO:00002042); material: "saline water (ENVO:00002010), including plankton (ENVO:xxxxxxxx)" | depth 5 m
GGCGGTTGCTCATCAAAAACAAATGGGTTTAACAAATGCCTACCTGCCTGCAAATATACAGGTTTCTGTACGAGTTCCTACTGCGAAAGATGCATTCAATACTTTTGTCGCGACCTGCTCATGGGAAATGGCTAATAAATTGGCTGAAGGGTCGATAGATTCAGCTGAATTCATGCAAACAATAACCAAAAACTTAAAAATAATATAGAGGAGTAATGATGCTTCAAGATCCAAACTCATTAATGGGTATGTTAACACAATATGGCCGGGCCGTTGGCTGGTCTATCGCTGCAGCTGTTGGTTTTGCTTTTGGCATTGGAATTGCCTTAAAAGTCTTTGATATGCTGTCTACCGAGATCGATGAATGGGAAGAAATTAAAAAAGGGAATATGGGTGTAGCCTTGATCTTTATTTCACTAATTGTTATGGTAGGACTTTTAGTTCATAAGGTGATATAGACCTACTTTTAGATAATGCCATTCAGAAAAAGTCCAGAAGACAGACTTCGGGCTTTTTCTTTTTAAAGACTGACTAGCCTTATATAAATATACATTACTAGGGGTGCGCAGGCAGTATTAAGTACATTGACTAGATCATTTGTCATCCAACTGTAACCGCTGACCAAGGATCCTCCTGGGCATATGTATTCTACTATTTGACCATCTCTTGTTCGATATTTGGCTTGGACAGATGCACCTAGTATTGAATCTATAATGCCTGCAGTAAACCCTGCGCCGATGATTCCATATACACCGTAATCTGAAATACCAATAGTATATCCTGTCAGTCCAATCATAGTTGCACCTAATAATGAACCAATGGTCCCAACTCTGGTTACTCCACCTGATAGGCCTGGCGCCATATCTTGTAAATTGAGAATTGAGACAGGATTTTTCTTTGATAACTTACCCAATTCTGTGCTCCATGTATCGGCTGTTGCTGCTGCAACAGAAGATAGAAAAAGAAGATATACCATTGATGGATTAACTGTAAATACGCTGATAATGCTTAATAGCAGTGCAATACTGCCGTTTGCATAGACTTGAATGATATCCCGTTTTGATCCTTTAGAAATTGTAGTGGAATTTTCAGGAATAATTTTGCTGATTATTGATGATGAAATAAAAAATAAGCCCATGGGTATCAAGTAATCTAGGTTTCCATAGCCTGCGATCAGAAAACCCATTACCAAAGCGCCAAAGAGGCCGCTGATAGTAATCATTTTTGCAACATAAGCAGCGAGAAAGACAATAACGATAAATACTAGTATAATTTCAAAATAAGGACCTTTTATTGTTAAGCAATGCATAGCCAAAAAGGATATCAGAGGTATAGAAAGATTGTCACTTCCTCGGAAGCTTATCATTTCAGCCACAGTAGACATGGTAGCTGTAATCAGTACAAAAATAATCATATAATAATTGGTGACATCTGCAAGAAAAAACCAGGACCAGGAGTAGATAATGATGCCAGAAAAGAAGAACATGGCAGCAGACCCCTGGACCGATTTTTTATCATCTCCGATCCTAGTTTGAATGGGTTGTGGTACCGATTGACCTACAACAGTAGCTAAGGGATCAGCCATACTCATGATGGAAAAGGAAATGATAAAGTAATGAGTGAAATCCCAGAAGAAGGCCACCATTATCAAATAGGCCAATGGGAAATAAATAGTACCATAGGATACTCGTTCCTGTGAATGAATGCCTTTAAATTTTTCTAATTTCAAGGCAGTAGTATTTAGGATTAGGAAAATAAAACCCAATAATATTGGCGGGCTTTTAGAGCTGAACAGAAATGGAGAAAGGCTACAGGCCATTCCCACGGTACAATGGATAAAAATCCTGCTAGCATCTGCTGAAAGGATATTATGCTTTAATAGCAATTCACTGATCCCAACTAGGCATAGGATTGCAAATAGGAAAAGAATAAAATAAGCCCAATCGGGGCTAATAGTTGGCCAGAAGATGAATTGCATTCGTAAAATTATCTTGAGTGAGTGTAAACAACAATGAGTAGTAATTTAACAGCGTGCTTGAAGTTGTAGTTATATGTTTTCTTCAAAGTTATGATTTGGGGAACGCCTAATATATGTCAGTTGCCGTAAACGATTTTGTTCGTCGTCAAGTTAAAGGTTCTGGTAAAACCTACTCCTTAACTATGAATTTCGAAGAAATAGCCCGTCATGCAGATGAACAAATGGTGAAGGGTCAATTTCGGTCAGGCTATCGTGATGGGGTTAGAGTAGTGCAGGCCGACAAGACAAAGACGGCACATTTTTTTTGTCCCTATGTTCGAATCACGGAAGAAACAGAATTGAAAGCCAGTGTGGTAAAAAGGCGAGAAAATGAAAATGCCTATATTCAGGTAAGAGCTATTACCGGCAATCCAGTGTCCGCTGGCATGGTAGATCTTATTTGTTACCATCATGATGTACTGCTGGAAAATAATGAGCATTCCACGGAAGAAGAATGGGAATTGATCAGCATCAATGCTATTCCAGAAGGAATAACTGAATTACCGATGGGACCAGTTACCATGATGCGTAACCAATTGGAACTTCCCGGTGGTACAAAGGCCTATTATGATTCTAAAGAGTGGGCCAGATCTGTTGAATTCTGGCAAAGATTTGCGCCGCTTAAGGAACCTTGATCAGGCTTAGCTTTGACTTTTCCGGATTTCTATTATAGTTCTTGACAACAGTTATTTAAGTAAAATAATTTTAGGTGTACTGATTTCCAGTACACAAATAGCGGAGTTCCATGTGAAAGATACAATCTTTACACATCTACATATTTGTAGATTGTTGCCATCCAATTGGGATCAGGGTGGGTTAGACCGCTTTAATTTTTCTATCCAAATAAAATTTTGTTCCCTATAGGGTTTGTAAGTGGTATAGTATGGGATCTAGACACTTATTCAAACAGGATTCTAACTTTACCCACTACAAAACATTTCTAAAATATTGTATTATTATAACCTTTGCTTTTATCCATGGTCAAACAACCTACCAGATTTCCGGTACTGTCGTGGATAAAAATGGTGAAAATATCCGGGATGCACGATTAAATCTATATTTATCTAACAGACTACTGATTAAAGAAGAAAAGACAGGCCGAAAAGGGAATTTTGAGTTTGATAAATTAAAACCCGATAAGTACACTTTAAATATTTATGGGGAAAATGGATACAGTTTAACCAAAGAGATTGACCTGACTTCCGGAAATGCGAATGGGTTAGAACTTGCACCAAGCCAAGACCGTAAGCAACCTCAGCTCAAAATTGAATCAAAGATAGATTTGATTAATATTAAATGGGGGCCTATTGTTGATGGAAAAGAATATATAATTTATAAAGATAACCAGGAAATTAGTAGGGTTAGTGTTCCTGAATATCAGGAACAAACAGGCGGTGGTCAATCTTTTGCGTATAATGTCGCAACCGTTTTTATGGATGGAACAAAGGGGCCAAGATCCTTAACTGAATATGGCAAAGCCTTATTTGGACCTCCAGGCAATATCACCACCACGGTCAAGAAAAATACTATCAGTTTAAAATGGGATGCAGTAGATAATGCCAAAGCCTATGTTATATATAGGTATAATGCAGTAAAGGATGATTGGAAAGTAGTTAATGCGACTAGCAAAAGTTCCTATAAACACCTTAAACTAGATTATAAAACTGAATATATCTATACAGTCGCTACAATGGATCATCATAAAAAACCGGGAGATAAATCAGAAGAAGTAAAGGCGACTACTCACGCCAAATTAAACAAGATTAAAGGGGTGAAAACGCTAGCCGGGGACAGTCAGGTTAAATTGACTTGGAAGCCTCACGCTCTGGCTTTGCAATATAAGATATATTTGAATGGTACTCTTACTGATACGATAGACCAGACCACTTATATACAAAAAACAAGTCCGGGAACCGAAAGTTGTTTTACTATTGCACCTGTGGACAAATATGGAATTGAAGGGCCTCAATCGGATATGGTATGTGATGTTGCGCAGTACCCACCTCCGGAAAATGTCACTCTGACATTAGGGGAACTCTATTCTCCAGAAATGAATTCGATCTTGGTAGAATGGGAGCGGGTGGTCGGTGCTAGTTTTTACAACCTCTATAGAGATGGCAAGGTAATTACCAATACACCCGATGATAATTATAAAGATCTCGATCTGGACTATGGCAAGGAATTCTCCTATCAACTATCATCATTGACTGATGGTGGACTAGAAGGACCATTATCTGATCCAGCAAAACAAAAAACACCATCAACCTACAAAATCGCTGGCCGTTTAGTAACAGAAGAAGGCAAAGAGAGAATCAATGAGGCAAAAATATTTTTATATACAGAAGACAACAAACTGTGGTCTGAGTATACAGCCGGATTTACAGGAAAATTCACCTTTGATGACCGCATTATCGCTGGGAAATACCGTATTAAGGCCTTTGGTAACGGCTATGGAAATAATGTAGATTACGATGACAATGGAATTATTGGGGGGGAGCATGTAGAAGTTAAGAATCAGGATGTGAAAGGTGTTCGTATTAATCTAACCACTGGTGGGTTGCGTCCGGAAATGGAGATTGTAAGGGGTGTGCAGGAATTAACTATCGTCTGGAAACCACTAGCGCATGCGGAATCATATAATGTGTATAAAAATGGGAAACCTATTGCGGAACGAATTACGACCACAGAATTCTTGGATAAGGTGGCACCCGGGAAACGCTATGAATTTTGGGTACGAGCTTGGGATCTATATGATCTGGAAGGTCCGGAGTCCAATAAAATGATGGAAAAATCATCTTATCAATATCCAACTCTTAAACCTAAAATCACGCAAAATGCTTTAAAAACTGAAGGTAGCGGTAGATTTGTAAACCTAGAATGGGTAGCTGTTCCAGGTGTTAGTCAGTATGCTGTTTATCGTGATGGAGAACGTCTTTCGATTCAATCTGAATTGAGTTTTGTAGATACTAGTTCATTTTGGGGAAGAGTGTATAATTATCAGATCAATTCTATTGATACTGATGGAGACGAAGGAGCCAATTCACCAGACCTAATGGTAGAGACACATCCAGAAGTACCCACGCCGGAAATAACTGCTATCGGAGATGTGAATGCTGTAAGGCTTGAAATTGCCGACCCATCACCTATCGCAACCTATTATAAGGTCTTTCGCAATGGTAGCTATCTGGCAGATACTGATATGCCGATGTTTATTGACAATGTAGCTGCTGGTGAAAAATTCTGTTACGCCATGGCTGCGGTTGACCGTTATGGTACTGAAGGAGAGCAATCCAGTGTTCAATGCGCAAAAGGAGCTTTTGCCCCGCCTTCAAATTTCAAAGCTGAAGTCATTAAAAATGAAATAGAGCTATCATGGTCAAGGGTGGCAAATGCACCTGGTTATCACTTATATCGCAATGATTCATTGATACTCGAAACGAAAGATATGACATACTATAAGGAAACACTTGAGTATGACCGCTTGTATACGTACAAAATTGCTTCATTTGACCAGGACGGTGATGATGGACCAGCCTCTGAATTTATTGCGACCACACATGAAGAAGTTTTGGATGTGGAACTTTGGGCCATGGCCGATCTGGAAAAGGTGACCCTTAATTGGTCTAAATCCAACATAAAAGTTTACCACCAATATCGTTTATACAGAGATGATGTGTTAATCCGCACCACCGAAGACACATCATATTTAGATTATGTGACCCCGGGAACTTATTTTTGTTACAAAGTACGGGTGATTGATAGATTTGGTACTGAAGGTCCTCCTTCTCTTGAAACTTGTCAAAAAGTTTTGGTGCAATACCCTAAAGATTTGGTAACAGGTGGTGATGTTAGGAAAGTGGTCTTTAAGTGGCAGAAAATGCCTGGTGCTGTATATTACAATATCTACACAATGGATAAAAAAGGGAAAAGTGAATATTTAACGAAAGTTAAAGGTAATTATTATGAACATAAAGGATTAGAATTCGATACTGAATACTGCTATCAGGTCTCATCGGTTGATATAGATGGAGATGAGGGCCCAAGGTCAAAAACTATGTGCGGCTGGGTGTTGCCGGCTCCACACTTGTCCCTAATCGAAAAAATGTTCGTTGAACCAACTGGAAATGGCTTGCTGGATGGCCGGGAAAACGGTATTATAGTTATTAAAGTTACCAATGACGGTAGAAGTCCAGCTCGGGAATTACGACCCTGGTTGGAGCCAATAGATAATGCAGTAACTCCTTCTCTCATTATTGATTCAGTTAAAACAATCCCCATCCTTTATGTGGGAGATACCATATCAATTTCATTTCATCTTTATGCTAAACTGAAGATTGAATCCGGTATCCGAAATTTTAATATACGTATAGATGAATTTGCAGATAGCGACCTAGATCCGGAACCAATATCCTTTGAGACGCTCAAGATCATTCCGCCAAATTTTGTCATCGCTGATTTTGCTGTGGATAATGAGTGGGGGCAAAATTATATTCCTCCCAATGAGATAGTGACTCTGACTGTGCGTTTTCAGAATCTATCAGAGGGCAAGTCTGATACCGCTTCTTTACAATTTCGACGGGACAGCACTTTTATGGTTTTGGATAAAGACGAAATCCACCAATTCGGTTTGGTACCTGGAGGGAAATATTACGATTTCAGTTTTGAGATCATGAGTCGCGAAAACCAATTTACAGTTTATTTTGATACGTATGATTATTTTGAGACCAGGAAAACAATCCCGCTACATCTGGAATTGATGAAAAACTATAAAAATGCCTCCCAGCTTAAGGCTTATAGCATGCCTTTCCCTACGGAAATAAAATCATCGAAACCTATTGAGAAAAATGCATTGGCTTTAGACTTGCCTAAAGTTTCCACGAGGCGAGAAACTATCGGTATTGTTTTTGGGAATCATAAATTTATAGATAGGGATATCCCCGGCAAGACATCCACAGATGAGAATGTTCGGCTCGTACGCAATTATTTCCATGATCTTTTTGGAATTGAAAACCACCAGATTGTACCCAGCCAGTACTGGTTCTTTAATGATGGTGTTACCAGAAAAGATTTTGGAAAAATGTTTAATCCAGATGCAGGCTATATTATTGATAAAATTGAAAGCAGTCTATATTATTCTGATGCAGATACATTGGACCTGATATTATATTACTCGGGTGAAGGGACTACCATCAATGGAAAGAAATGTATTCTACCACAGGATGCTACTATGTCTGATGAATATTCTTTTTATCCACTGGAAGAGCTCTATGCAAACTTGGCTAAAATACAAAAGATGAAACGGTTGCGAAATATTACCCTGTTCATGGATGTTGATTTCAATAATCCTGCATTCAAACAGAATTTGACGGCTGCAGTTCAAGAAAATCCCAAAAAGAAAAAGAAAAAATCTAAGGAACCAGTAGTGGCTTTAGAGGAAGAAATCAAACCTCCGGAAGGGATTACGGCACTTTTTGCGTCGAATATTAACCAGTTATCTTATACACACCCTGACGCAAACAATGGTGTATTTACTTATTATTTATTACGAGGCTTAAGAGGGGAAGCTGATAATGGTGACAAAAGTGTTACAGTAGCAGAACTGCATGATTTCATCAGTAAAAATGTTCAGGATACTACAGCCAAACTTTATGCTGATCTACCTCAGGTACCGCTGCTATTTACTTCTGATCCAGATCGAATCCTATACAGGCTCCCCTGATCTTTTGGATATTGAGTTGGATACTTATTCTTATCCCATTAAAAGATGAAAGTTAGTACAACAACTTTCGCACTTTTCATCGTTTTCATGTCAATCTTAAAAGCAGATGAAGTGACTATTACCGGTGTAATCCAGGATACGATTAATAATTCTATTAAGAATGTCGATGTTGCCTTGGTCAATTTAAGAAATACAGTATTAGCAGAAGAGAAAACTGGACGTAAGGGTGAGTTTACGATCAAAGATATAGAGCCAGATTATTATTATCTCGTGGTTAAATATGATGTAGATGATTCTGGGCAAATGGAGACATACCGAATCAAACTAAATCCAGGATCTATGAAAAAAAATAAATCACTGGATTTGCAGTTGACCCTTCCAATTGAAAAGAATAGATTATTGGTTTATTCCTTTGCAGGCATTGGACCAATTACAGATCACGATCCAGTATTGAATTTAAATCCACCATCTCTAAAAATTGATCCTGAACATATTTCTGTCTCATGGGAAGATATTCAGCATGCAAAATCTTATGTACTTTTTGAAAATGGTTTGGAGATACAGCGCGATAGTCTCAATCGTTATGAAAGGGATGTTCCTCCGGGAGTAGAATTCTGCTATGAAGTACAGGCATTGGATGATTTTGGATTTTCAGGTTTGCGTACAGGAATGGTTTGCAATAGTGCTCCTACAAATAAGCCTCGTGATATTCAAGTCAAGGTTACAAAAAATACCCTGACACTATCATGGTCTGAAGTAAATGGTGCAGAATCATACAATATTTATCGTGATGGTAAAAGAGTAGGTGCTGGAATTGATACCATCAGTTTCATAGATTCCGGTTTGGAGTACAACAGAGACTATATCTATGCTGTCGCTGCAATGGACTCTTTGGAAAAAGAAAGTAGGAGATCAATTGAAATAAAAGGCACTACTCGTGAATATGTTCAGGCACCTATACTTTCTTCTGTAAAAGATAAAACCGAGCTAGTTCTCATATGGAATGAAGTGGAATTGGCCAAATCTTTCAATATTTATCGGGATGATGAATTTGTCACCAATGTACAAAGTACATCCTTTTCAGAAACCAGGCCTCCGGGAGAGAAGCATTGTTATGTAGCCAGAGCAGTGGACCAGTATAATGAAGAAAGTGATCCTTCAAATACTCATTGTACCAAAGTTGAAATCAATGCTCCAACAGGCGTTACTGCTGATGGTGGTGTGAATACTATCTATCTAAACTGGACTACGGTGATCGGTGCAGTTAGCTATGATGTCTTTCTGGCACCGAAAGAAGATTCCCTAGTATACTTTCAAAATGTAAATATACCCCATATTGCCATTACTTCCTTGCCTTATGGGGAAGAATTCTGTTATGCCATTGCTGGTGTGGACCCCGATGGTGATAGGAGTGAATACTCTCAAGTACTCTGTACCAATGTTTTGACTGCTCCGGATTTTACTATTCATAAGTTTGCATTCATAGAACCTTCAGGAAATGGTTATATGGATGCCCGGGAAAAGGGAAAACTGCAGTTTGCGGTACATAACAGGGGAGAAAGTCCTGCACACAATGTCAAATTGACACTTTCACCTTTGGATACTACCGATAAGGTTTACATAGAAACTATGACAGTAATTGATACCCTTCTTACCGATAAAATTGAATTTGCAGAGTTCAATATTGAGGCATCTCTTACTGTAGAAACAGCAGAACGTAGCTATGAGTTGACGATGACATGTAATGAAGGAATCATTCTAGATAAGCCTTTCAAAGCCACGATAGAAACAAAGGAAGCTAAGCCTGCCAAAGTTGTCATTGCAGATTTTGCTATTTCTAATGATTTTGGCACACATTATATTCCAGAGAATGAAGAAGTTTATATGACCATCAGGCTGCAAAATATTGGTGAGGGAAACACTGAGTATGTGGTAGTAGATATTCCGGACTCAACTACGTTCTCAACACCTGGTTTAAAGGGAAGTATTACCACGCCAAACATTGCACCTGGGGATTATTTTGATGTAGAGATACCTTTGAAGAGTAAAGAACAGTCTTTTATCATCGATTTTCAAATTACAGATTATCTGGATGTAACCACCTCCCAAAAGGTTGAATTGGATCTTTTGCAGCATTACCTTCATCCTGAAGATATGGAAATCTTCTCTGTTGGTACAGATAGTTTTGACTTAGTTCAGGATAAGGAAATTGTTATTGATGTGGATTCTAATATACCTTTTGGACGAAAAAACTCCAGGGGTATGGCCATTATAATGGCTACGGAATTTTATGAGGATAGCAATTATCCCAGCCTGGAATATGCAGATCGAGATGGAATCACCATGAGAGAATATTTTCAAAGTGCCTTTGGCTTGTCCGATTATCAATTACTCCCTTCCAAACCGTGGCAGATGGATGGGGGACCTACACTGAATGATCTGATCAATACCTTTGATCCTCATCAGGGTGATTTGCGCAGTCGAATTATCAATTCTAAAAAATATTCTGGAGTAGAAGAGATCGATGTTCATATTTATTATCGCGGTCTGGGCGAATGGATAGATGGGGAACCGTATTTGATTCCCAAAGATGCAAAATTTACGCGGAATGTGACCAAATTTTCTTTAGACCGATTTGTGAAAGACCTGTCTATCCTGAGCGTGATCAACAGTATTCAAACAATAACGCTGTTCCTTGATATTACATTCACCAATCCTAAAGAAGCAGCCGGGTCGGTATGGGAATTCCCAGAAGTGAATGATAAGATCTGTATCCTTAGCGCATCCTCAAAAGGGGAATCCTCCCAATTATATCCATTAAAAAAACACAGCTTGTTTCTTTATTCTCTCTTAAAAGGATTATCCAGTAGTGATGATGATGGTGATGCGATAGTAGAACTAGGAGAGCTTACTAATTTTGTTTATAAATCTATACCGCAAGAGTTAAAAGGTATCCCAAATACCAGTCGACAAAACCCCGTTCTCTATGGTCTGGATCTTAAACGTACAATCCTGGATCTGAGATAGATCTATATGAATAGAAATTCGGCTATGTTACTGATTATTTTTATCGCCGTTACTTTTTTTGGCTGGCAGAGGTATGCAAAAAATATGCGGGAACGATTTACCGTAAAATCTATTCCTGTCAATCCTGTTAAGAACACAAAACTGGAAAAAACCAGAGCCGAATTGGAAGAATTAGCTGAAATAGAAAGACGAAAGATTAAGGTCATGGTTGAACATGATAACCGACCGGAAACCAATACATATCCCATGATCTTAGATGCCAGTAAATCTTTTGACCCAGACCTGGGTGATAATATTTCCTTCAAATGGATGCAAACTAGCGGTCCTCCCGTTAATCTGTTACCGAATCTTCGTTCTGGAAAAGTAAGTTTTCTAGGTGAACCTGGTGTATACAGTTTTGAGCTCACGGTAACAGATGATTATGGAGCCAAAACAACTATTACTAAAACGGTACAGATCGCCGCAGAACCCAACCTACCACCCATCGTAGATGTTGATATTCGCCAAGGTTCTGAACTAAAATAGTTGCGATTTTACCATTCCTAAACATATCCTATATTTCTTAATATTTTTCAGATGAAATATTCAATTGGTGTAGATATAGGTGGTACAAATACAGTATTGGGTTTGATAAACAATCAAGGTGTTGTCATAGCTAGGGATACCATGCTGACGAAGGACGATAATATAAAATGGGATGGCTTCTTTAAACGACTGTTTGAAAAAGTAGGCAAACTTACTGAATTACACCCGGATCTAGAACCAACTGGAATTGGCATAGGTGCTCCCAATGGGAGTCATTATTCGGGAATGATATTGGATCCACCAAACTTGGATATGGGTAACGTGCATGTACCAACCATTGCATCAAAATATACTCACCTAAGTGTTGTTTTGACCAATGATGCCAATGCGGCTGCATTGGGTGAGAAAATGTTTGGAAAAGCCCAAAATATGAAGGATTTTGTTGTTATTACTTTAGGGACGGGTTTAGGTAGCGGAATTATTGCTAATGGAAAACTGCTGTCCGGACATGATGGTTTTGCTGGTGAGATGGGTCATATTATTATTGAAACTGAGGGTCGTAAGTGTAATTGCGGTAAGAAAGGATGCTTGGAGATGTACGTTTCAGCCAAGGGGATAACTCAAACTGTTATAGATTTTCATAAAAAGTATCCAGATGATTATTTAATTAATACGCTAATTAATAGCGCTTCACAAAATGGGGAATGGGGGTATATTGATGGCAGGGTATTGGATGTAGCCTTTGATGAAAAAAATGAAACTGCTTACAAAATTTATAGCTATACTGCTGAAAAACTTGGTTTAGGCCTGGCCCAAGTAGCGACTATATTGGAACCGGAAGCATTCATATTTTATGGAGGTGTTTCAAAGGCTGGGAATCGAATTTTAGGCGGTGCAGAGAAATCAATGAACAATAACCTGATGTCCTTTCAGAAAGGTAAAATTAAACTGCTACTTTCAGGGCTTCATCCAGGAGACTCCGGAATCCTAGGTGCGGCTTCTTTGGTTTACAATGAATTATAAATAATGTTTAAACTGTAGCCTATTGTTTTAATGAATTAAATGTTGTTTATATATGTGATCAATATTGATTAGAATTTTGAACCAAAATTAAAATACTGACTTATTTTACGCCTTTTAGATTACTAATTTTAGACTATGAAATTGTATAATAAATGCGTAGTAGTGAAGTATAAATATAATTAGTTGTCTAATAGTATATTCTCTCTAGGAGTTAGAGAATAAAAAGGCCAAACCAAGCTTTTGGATTATTGGTCGCCTTAATTAAGATGAATGTGAACTCAGGATATAACAATTATTATAATAAGAAAATAAAACTATTTATAAATGGTCAATCAGACAATAATAATAGTTGCATGATTATAAGATGCTAATGCTTTTAGATCTGATTTTATATTTATGATTATTAATATTCTAGATTTAAAAATCAATTGGAAGTAAATGATATGTATAAATGTAAAATATTAAATTATTTTATTAATCTAATTTGTATCCAAATTTTTATTTCAGAAATTTTAATAGCTCAAGCAGATATTGTCTTCGATGAGGGATTTCGCAAATTAGAGGCAAACGCTGGTCCTGATATTCATGCACCTGCTTTTTCTACCATAATGCTCGATGCATCACGTTCTATTCATTCGAAAGGCTCCTTATTAAGATATGAATGGCTATTGCCACCGAGTCTGGTTTTTTATGATGATTATTCATATACAGATACTGACACTGTTAAAACCCATGATGAACCTGATGATATAGAAACTCCGGAAAGAAAAAGCTGGAAAAGTATTAGTACGAAATCAAAATATATTGAAATTGATCTTCCAGAACACCCCAAAGGAGCCACATTCCCTGTGATATTAAAAGTCAAAGATCCTATTGGGTTTGTGGATACGGATACTGTAATGATCATTTATACTGAATTACTTACCAGATTCAAACCAGATGTAATTGCGCCTGCCGTAGACTCAACTACAATTACAATTGATGCAGATCTAAAACAAGATGAAGAATTAGTAGATATTGGTAAACCATCATTTCTGATCTCCATACAACCATTAAACATAGGCGAACTTTACCCAATGGAATCTGAAATGATTAGCACATTTCTTTATCACGAGATCCAAAATATGGATATAAGTCAGGTTTTGGACCCAAACAGATTCATTCCAGATTCTGTTATTATAGAAGAATTAGTCAGGCAAACCAAAATAGTTGCCGATACCGTAATTGATAGACAACAACCAATCATAGACTCGAAATCGGAAACAATAGATACGACAATCATAGAAATCACAGATACCACCATTACGATCGATACATTAGAATATGATCAATTAGTTGAGTCTACATTCTACTATAATTTTTATTGCCGTACGGATTCCTGCGCTGCCGAGAATGCTAAAATAGAAAATGCGACCCATGTTTTGACCTGGGGATTTAATCGTTTTTCTGAATTGGAATTACATTATTTTGATGTTGAAAAATACTTAAGCAATAAACCGGTTAATTCCTGGACCGTTTCTCCAGTATCCATAAATCCAGAAGCGCAAAAAGAAATTCGTTATCCAATGGCTATAGCAATAGGGGATGACGAACTAATAATTACCTCTGCAAACAGTCAAAATATATACAAACTGGATAGAGATCAGGAATTAAAACGATTGGGCCGTGATATAATATTGGGAAAATCATTTTTATATCCTTCAGGTGCTATCGTTGATTCATCTGGAAGAGTATATGTTTCTGACAGAGATAATAATAGGGTGTTTTCGATTGAAGAAAATATGGCCACGAAACTTCTTGAACCAAAATTAAACCAGGACGGAAGTTTGGTAAATGATCAACCTCTAATGCCCACTTCGATAAAACTGGGTCCTAATGGCAATCTCTATGTTCTATATGAAGAGAATGGAACTATAATCAAGGTACAATCGGGGAACAAAGTGATGGTTGCGCTAAAGCCTGGTATAGTGGAAGGTGCCGTAGATATTGCTGTGAATAGTAGAGATACCATTTTTGTCGTAAGCAGCAAAGAACATAGGATCTACCGTGTGGAAAATGACTCGACAGTTATAGTAATTGCAGGTACTAAACCTGGTGATAATCTTGTGCGAAACAATGTTTCAGCATTGCAATCTTATCTTGGGAATCCAATATCTATTGATGTTGATAATCAGGGGAATATATATATTGCCGATGAGAGGTTTGGCCTCATACGTAGAATAAAAAATGATGGCATAATAACATCACTTGTGGGGACAACGAACAAAATAAAAAATATGACTCAGCTTAGGGTTTCACCAAAGGGAAACCCGGAAATATATGTTAGCCAAGCTTTGGAGCATACCATACAAAGAATTACACTGGAAGGAGTACATCCATGGAGTGTAGATACAACCATATTGCACCCGAAATATATTATTGAAAAAGATGGCATCTATGGGTTGGAGCCAGAACTCAGGGCAGCATTATATGCGATATTAAGTGAAAAAGCTCCCGAAAAGAAAATAACATTTATTGAGCGCAGTAGAGAATTAAACCTGCGTTTCATGGCATTCATTAGCCGACATCCATTTTTATTTGCCGTACTTCTTCTTTTGTTAAACCAGGGCTTATCTTCCAGTCTAGATGGTGGAGGAGGTATCACAGACCTTCCACCAGATTTTCCCTTTTGATAAAAAAATTGTCCTTTCTAAAAAACGTTTAGATCGTCAAAGGAGTTGATCATGAAAAAGTCACTTTATATCTTAATCTTATTGAGTGGATTTACCAATGGCCAGAAACAGGAAAGGGAACTTCCTGTTCCGTTTCCTGCGGTAGAAAAAGAATCCTTAAACGAAAGTAATACCCTTGATGTGCCAAGACGGATTTCATACCAGGGACTTCTGACACAGGCTAATGGCCGGGCAGTTAAGGATGGATTGTATCAGGTTACGTTCAGGTTTTATAAACAAATGGAAGGTGGGACTGCCTTTTGGGAAGAAAATCAGCAGGTACAAATCGATGATGGAATAATC
>CEUZ01099485.1_pt1 | contig 15318 bp, 16 predicted proteins | sample 361511 | NCBI WGS metagenome assembly CEUZ01 (sample SAMEA2622822, study PRJEB7988) | marine metagenome | biome: marine biome (ENVO:00000447); feature: surface water layer (ENVO:00002042); material: "saline water (ENVO:00002010), including plankton (ENVO:xxxxxxxx)" | depth 5 m
CTGGAGGTAATTGTGATTTTTTTTGTATTGTTGAAAACATAAATGAATTAAAAAAAATTTTAAAAAGTATTGGAGATATACCATATTTTGTTATTGGTTCAGGCTCTAACTTGTTAATTAGAGATGGTGGTTATAAAGGATTAATAATTAAATTAGGGAAATCTTTTAATAAAATTTATTTACAAAATAATGAGATAATATCAGGAGCTGGTATTCTTGATGTTAATTTATCTAAGTTTGCATATATCAATTCAATTAAAAATTTTGAATTTTATTCTGGCATACCAGGCAATATAGGTGGGGCAATAAAAATGAATGCAGGTTGTTTTGGTAATGAAACAAAAAATATTTTAAATAGTGTCACTGTAATAAATAAAAATGGTGAAGAAGAATTAATTAAAAATAAACTACTAAATTTTGGTTATAGAAACTCAGATATCAAAAATGAAATTATTGTATCTGCTTCGTTTAATGCAGAAGTTGATGATAAAAATAAAATTAAATTCAAAATAGAAGAAATAAAACAAAAAAGAAAATTAACTCAGCCAATAAAATTTAAAACAGGAGGAAGTACTTTTAAAAATCCTAGCAGTTATTTTGCAGCTGAATTAATCGAGAAATCAGAGTGCAAGGGTCTAAATGTTGGTGATGCTTATGTTAGTGACAAACATTCTAATTTTTTAATTAATAAAAATAATGCATCTGCAGGACAAATTGAGGATTTAGGAAAAATGATAATTGAAAGAGTTTATGAAAAGTTTGGAATATTACTCGAGTGGGAAATTAAAATAATAGGTAACTATAAATAATGCAAAAAAAAATAATTATTTTAGAAGGTGGATTTAATGAGGAGCATGAAGTCTCATTAAATACTTCAAAGAAAGTAAAAGATTCTTTGAAAAATTTAAATTATACTTTTGAGATTTTCTCGGTATCTCCTTCTGATTTTATTAATCAAATAAAGAATTTTGATAAAAATTGTATTTTCTTTAATGCTTTGCATGGAACATATGGCGAAGATGGATCTATACAAAAGATATTAGAGAAAAATAATTTTTATTACACCCATTCAGACTCTAAAACTTCAAAAATAGCTTTTGATAAAAGTTTAACAAAAAAAAATGTTAAAAAAATAGATATACCGATATTAGAATCATCTTTTTTTTCAAAAAATAAAATTACTCCTGAAGTGCTTTATGAAACTTATAATAAATATGGAGCGTTTGTAATGAAACCTGTATCAAGTGGATCTAGTTTTGGTATTAAAATTTTTAAATCAAAACAAGATGTTGAAGATTTTAAAAATAATATAGAGTTTGAAATTAAAATGTACGATAATCATAATGAAATAATGCTAGAAAAATATATTAAAGGAAGAGAATTGACCGTAGGGGTATGGCAGAATAAAAATGTTTCAGATTCTTTGGCCGTTACAGAAATTATTTATGAAAATGATTTTTATGATTATAAAGCTAAATATGTCAAAGGGTTATCAAGACATATTTTGCCAGCTAAAATTCCAAAAAAAATATATGATCAGTGTTGTTATTATGCAAAGATTATTCACGATCATTTAGGATGCAAAGGTATTAGTCGATCGGATTTTATATATGATGAAAATAACATTTATTTTTTAGAAATAAATTCTCAACCTGGTTTGACAATGACATCCTTACTCCCTGAACAGCTTCAATTTAAATCTATTCACTTCGATGATTTGATAGAAAATCTTATAAAAGCTTCTTTGTGAATTTAAATAGATATAATAAGAAAAAAAAGAATATTACTAATTATTTAATTATTTTTTTTATTTTATTATTTTTTATTTTATGTATTTTATTTATTCAAAATAATGAAAATAATTTTTTTAAAAAGAACATAATCGTTTTTTTTAATTATCTTTCAGAAAATTATGACTATAAATTAAAAAAAATTGAGATAAATAAACTAAGTTATATTAATGAAGAAAAAATAAAAAAATTTTTTGATGATTATCGTGATAATTCGATTTTTTTAATTCCAATAGAAAAAATTTTAAATAGGATCAAGGATGAAAATTGGGTTAAAGAAATAAAGATTAAAAGTAATTATAAAGATACATTAAAAATCACAATAGTTGAATTCACACCCAGAGGAATATATAATGAAAAAGGAAAATCATACGTATTTAATAATCAAGGGAAGGTAATCGATTATAAAATTCAAAATCACCCATTTTTAGATAATTTAATTATATTTAATGGTGAAAACGCATTAATTCACTCTATTTCTTTTTTAAATTCCATACCTTTATTCTTAGTAAATGAAATAAAAGAAGCAAGTTTTGTAAGTAATCGTAGATGGGATGTCGAATTAAAAAATGGTATTATTCTTAAATTAAAAGAGAATGACCTGCAGAATTCTTTTATAAATTATGAAAAAATATATAAAAATATGTCTAATCAAGATTTACAGGAGATTAAGTCCATTGATCTTAGGGTTAATAATAGAGCTATATTAAAATTTAGAATAAATAATGATTAAAGTTGGTTTAGATATAGGAAATTCAAAAATTTCTATAGTCGTTTGTGAGATAAAAAACAATGAATCAATTAAAGTTTTATCTTTTAAAAATTATCCTACAAATAATGTTAGAAAAAGTGTGATCATTAATCCTGTTTCCATTAAAGGAGAAATTAAAAAAATTATTAAAGAAGCAGAAAAAGAATCACAAACAGAAATTCAATCAATTAATTTAAATATACCTGCAATTGACTCTATTTCTATTTATGATAATTCAACGATTGATTTATCTGGTGATAAAATAATTGATCTACACATCAACAAAGCAATAAACCAATCTAATATTCTTGACTCTATTGATAATTATCAGACTATTCATCAATCAATTAACAGTTATAGCGTAGACAATAAGTATTTTCCACAAAAACCAATCGGAACATTTGGAGATAAACTAGAAGTTGGTTTTTATAAATTTGCAATCAAAATTAATTTCCTTAATAATTTAAAAAATCTATTTGATAATTTAAATATTGATATTGAAAATTTCATACCAACTCCATTATCTTCAGCATTAGCAACTCTTAATTTTGATGACATATCTTTAGGTAGTATTTGTATTGATCTAGGTGCGGCATCAACTTCTATTGCTATTTTTGAGAATGAACAACTTAAATTTTTAGATGCAATAAATATAGGGGGTGACAACATTTCAAGAGATATAGCAAGGGGAGTTGCAACAAATCTAGAAAGTGCTGAAAGATTAAAAACATTGTATGGCTCTGTTGTATCTTCTCCAAGTGATGAATATGAACTTATAGAAATTCCTAGTTTAAGCAATGACTCCAATTTAAAGCAAATAAACATTGGAACTGTAAATACTATTATTAAACCGAGGGTAGAAGAAACTTTGGAATTGATGTGGCAAAAATTAAAACAAAACAATCTTCACAAAAAACAATACAACAACCTTATTTTGACAGGCGGCGGCGCCTTATTAGATGGTATTACTGATTTTGCAGGTATAATTTTTGATAGTCATGTAAGAATTGGTCAATCTAAGGCTTTAAATGGGCTACAGAAAAACTTTATTAATCCTCAATTTTCTCAAACAATTGGAACAATTTACTTCGATAAATTCAAATCTGATATAAATATCAATGAAAATAAGGAAAAAAATAATAAAAACAATGTTTTCGGCCGATTTTCTGCTTGGCTTGATCAATATATTTAGTATACTATTGTCAAAATATAGCTTTTAGACGCTATATGTAGTTATATATTGACGATTTCGATGTGAAATCGTTAATTATATAATAATAAACGGCGGAGTAATAAAATGACAATAAATATTTCATTGGCAGATGTAGGTCAAAATCTACATCCACAGATAACAGTTTTAGGTGTTGGCGGCTCAGGTGGAAATGCCGTTAACAATATGATGACTTCTAACTTAGAAGGAGTTGAGTTTTTAATAGCAAATACAGATGCGCAGGCATTACAAAGTTCTAGTTGTAAAAGTAAAATACAATTAGGAATAAAAAGTACTAAAGGTCTTGGAGCTGGTATGAGGCCAGATGTAGGAAAAATTGCTGCAGAAGAAGCTCTGAACGAAATTGGCGAAAAACTCGAAGGCAGTCATATGCTTTTTATTGCCGCAGGTATGGGAGGTGGCACTGGAACTGGCGCTACACCAGTGATAGCAAAACTTGCTAGAGAGAAGGGAATTCTAACCGTAGGAGTTGTAACTAAACCTTTTCATTTTGAGGGAACACAAAGAATGAAATTAGCTGAAAAAGGTTTAGAAGAATTACAACAATTCGTCGATACCCTTTTAGTTATTCCTAACCAGAACTTATTTAGAATAGCAAACGAGAAAACAACTTTTGCTGATGCTTTTAAAATGGCCGATGATGTTTTATATGCTGGTGTAAGAGGTGTTACAGATTTAATGGTTCAACCTGGATTAATTAATCTTGATTTTTCAGATGTAAAGACAGTAATGAGCGAAATGGGTAAAGCAATGATGGGCACCGGAGAAGCTTCAGGAGAAGGTAGATCTATTGCTGCAGCAGAGGCTGCAATTGCCAATCCTTTAATTGATGATGTATCACTTAAAGGTGCAAAAGGATTAATTATAAATATTACTGGAGGCAATGATATAACTTTGTATGAAGTAGATGAAGCAGCAAACAGAATTAAGCAAGAAGTAGATGAAAATGCTAATATTATTTATGGAACTACTTGTGATGATAGATTGGAAGGCGTAGTAAGAGTTAGTATTGTTGCTACAGGCATCGATGCAAATATTTCTATATCACCTAAACCTCTTGAATCTTTGCAAAATGTATCAAGTGTATCAATTGATAATACTGTTTATCAAAATGAACATCATAATGAACCAACAATCAATAATGATCAAAATAGTCATGCTACTGATCATTCTTCATTGAATATTAAAGAGGATAATTTAGATGATAACTCTGAAGAAAAATTAGATTTAAATGATGATATCGATGTTGAAGAAAATAAAGAAAATTCTTCATTAGAAAATCTTGATTTAGAGCAAAATGCAAGTTTGAATCTAGAACAAAATCCTATGCAAGATGAAGTTGATGAAAGTTTAATTAATGAACCTTCAATTGATCAAAAAATAGTAAATGAAGCGCTTAATGACTTATCAGATGAAGAATCACAGGAAAAAACATCGGTAAGAAAATTAAGTCTATTTGATACTCTGGAAGAGGATAAATCTAAACTAGAAACAGAAACTCCTAATTCTGATGCCAAAGCAGAGCCAACTCTTCATGAGGAAATTAATTTGAGTACAAATGCTGAAGATAATTCCGAACCAAGCAATTCTGAAGCTAATATGGAGAACGATTTGCAAGATGATGTCATTAGCGATGAAGAAATTAGCCAAGAAAATGATGAGGAACTTCTTGATATTCCTACTTTTTTAAGAAGGCAGGCTAATTAGGCAAGAATATAGCTGAAATAATTAGAAATATTCAGTTAATTGTTAAAAAGCGTCAAAGAAGATAATTATAAAAGTGCTGTTTTTCAGCACTTTTTTTTAAGTTATGATTGATTCTGCCGATAAAAACCAAAAACAACAAACCATAAAAAAAGATATTTGTTTTTCAGGAGTTGGACTGCATACAGGTAAATTTGCCAAAGTTATTATAAAGCCTGGCAATGATAATACAGGCATAGTATTTATAAGAAGTGATATTAAACATAATAATCAAATAAATGCTTTGTGGAGTAATGTAAGCTCTACAATCTTATCTACTACAATTTCTAATGAACATAATATTTCGGTATCCACTATTGAGCATTTAATGAGCGCTTTTTCTGGAATGCACATAGATAATGCTATGGTATTGATTGATTCTTCAGAAGTTCCTATTATGGATGGTAGTTCAGAACCATTTGTAAAATTGATAGAACATTCAGGCATTAAAGTACAAAATTCAAAACGAAAAGTTATAGAAATTAAAAAAGAAATTGAAGTATTTAATGACGATAGTTTTGTAAAAATATCTCCTAATAAAGAATTTTCTATTGATTTTGAAATCGAATTTGAAAGTCATCTAATAAATAAGCAGGCATGTCAGCTACAATTAGTAAATGGAAATTATAAAAGTGATATATCTTCTGCTAGAACATTTGGCTTTGAACGAGATGTTAATCAACTGAGGTCTAAAGGATTTGCTCTAGGGGGTAGTTTAGAAAATGCAGTAGTAGTGGGAGAGAATAATATTTTGAACAAAGAAGGATTAAGATATAAAGATGAATTTGTTAGACATAAAATATTAGATTCAATAGGAGATTTGTATTTAGCAGGTTATCCTGTAAGGGGATATTTTAGTGGTAGAAAATCTGGTCATTTTTTAAATAATGAACTTTTAAAAAAACTTTTATCAGACGAATCAAATTATCAAATAGTATAAAATTATATCATTTTTTTAGGCTGAACTATCTCATCAAATTTTTTAGGGGATATTATTTTAAGACTAACTGCCGCTTCTTTTAAAGTGATATTTTCTTTATAAGCTTTTTTTGCAATTTCTGCTGCTTTATCATATCCTATATATTTATTTAAAGCTGTAACAAGCATAAGTGAATTTCTTAAATGAATTTCTATTTGTTTTTTATTTATTTTGATATTTTTTAAACACTTTTTATTAAAGCTATTTATCGAGTCAGATAATAAGTTTATAGATTGTAGATTATTATAAATTATAACAGGTTTAAAAGTATTTAATTCAAAATGACCCTGAGAACCTGATATAGAAATAGTGCTGTGATTACCCATGACTTGTGCACAAACCATTGTCAGAGCTTCTATTTGCGTAGGATTTACTTTTCCAGGCATAATCGAAGAACCTGGTTCATTTATTGGTAAGTGTAACTCACCAATTCCAGATCTTGGGCCAGAAGATAACAACCTTATGTCATTAGCTATTTTCATTAATGAAACAGAAAGAGAATTTAATGAAGCAGATAAATTAACCATAGAGTCATGAGCAGCTATGGACTCAAACTTATTTTTTGCAGGTAAGTATTTTGTTTTAGTAATTTTAGACAAATATTGACAAAAAACTTTATCAAAATTTTTCGGAGCATTTAAACCAGTTCCTACTGCTGTCCCTCCTTGCGCTAAATAAATTAGTTCTTTTTTAGCACTTAATATTCTTTCCTTGTTATTAATTATTTGTTGTAAATATCCTGAAAATTCTTGCCCAAGCGTGATAGGGGTTGCATCCTGAAGGTGCGTTCTTCCAATTTTAATTGTTTTATGAAATTTTTTAGATTTATTTTTTAACTCATTTATTAACAAGTCTAAACTTATTAGTAATTTTTTTTCAATGAGCTCATTGCATGCAATATTCATCACCGTTGGGAAAGTATCATTAGAAGATTGGGACAGATTTACATGATCATTAGGATGTATTGGATGTTTTGATCCTATTTTTCCTTTGAGTAATTTAATAGCATAATTACTTATAACTTCGTTTGCATTCATGTTTGTCTGGGTGCCGGAGCCAGTTTGCCAAATTGATAAAGGAAATTCCTTTAACAACTTCATGTTAATTATTTGATCACATGCTTTAACTATTAATTTTCCAATTTTATTGTTTAATTGACCTAATTTTATATTTGCTAAGGCAGCAGCTTTTTTTTGATAGCCAAATGAGACTATTATTTCTTTAGGTATTTTTTCACTCCCAATTTTAAAATTTTCAAGAGATCTTTGAGTTTGAGCACCCCATAAACTGTCTTTTTCAATCTTTTTTGGGCCTAATGAGTCATATTCAATTCTTTTTCTTTTCATATTAATCAAAAAATATTATCAATCTCTCTTCTTATACCATTTACTAAATATTAAGATAATAAAATAGTATGAATAAACTAATTTTACTGAGACATGGTCAAAGTCAGTGGAATCAGAAAAATCGTTTCACTGGTTGGAAAGATGTTGATTTATCATCAAAAGGAATATTGGAAGCAAAAAATTCTGGTAGAATTATTAAAGAAAAAAATATCAAAATTGATAAGATATATTCAAGCAATTTAAAAAGAGCAAATAATACAGCGGTAATTGCTATGAAAGAAGCTGAATATAATCACTTATTTGATGGCGAAAAATTAATTATGATAAAGAATGATTCTTTAAATGAAAGAGATTATGGAGAACTTACTGGTTTAAATAAATTAGAGACAGCAAATAAATTTGGTAAAGATCAGGTTCATATTTGGAGAAGATCTTTTGATATCAATCCACCGGGTGGAGAAAGTTTAAAAGATGTTGTCAATAGAGTTGAACCATATTTTAATGAAATAATTAAAAAAGATTTATTAGAAAATAAAAATATTCTAGTAGCCGCTCATGGAAATTCATTAAGAGCTTTATTTTTTATTTTAAATTTTTATGATATTAAGTCTATATCTCAGGCAGAAATTCCAACTGGCAAACCATTCGTGATAGAATATGAAAAAGAAAAAATAATTAATAAATATTATTTATAATTTTATTTTTTTACATTAGCGATCTTGTCTGAATATAATGTTACGCAAAATACTATTAACAACAATGGTAAACATAAAATATTTATAAATTGCCAGTTAGTAAGATATAATAAATATCCTGCTGCCAAAGCTCCTGTGGCTTGAGTAGAAAATACTAAAAAATCATTTAAACCTTGCGCTTTAAATTTTTCTTCAGGTTTGTAGGAAATTATCAATAAACTAGTTCCTGAAATAAAAAGAAAATTCCATCCTATGCCAAGCAGAATAAGTCCGATAAGATAATTATAAAAATGCTGATAAGAAAAGTTAACAATAATGCAGGTTATTAGAATCAATACTCCTATATAAATAATTTTACTATGACCAAATTTTTTAATTAAACTTCCTGTAAAAAGTGAAGGTAAAAACATTCCAAAAATATGCATTTGGATTACAAAACCTGTTTTATTAAGACTCATGTTTTTAATAATATGCATTTCTATAGGGGTTGCGGTCATAAGGAAAGACATGACTATATAACCAATTGCAGCTGATATAACTGCTTGAAAAAAACGTGGCTGAGCTAATAAGGTAAAGTAACTCCTTCCTTTAATAACTTTTTTTTCAAAATCACTTTTTTCATTTTTAAAAAAAATAAATAAACAAAAAGGTATAAAAGTGAGTAATGATAAAAACAAATATGATCCTACATACAAATGGCTGCTAATTATATCTTTACTTATTGTAGCTATATTAGGGCCAATAACAGCTGAAACAAGACCAGATAAAAGTATGATTGAAATTGTTAAAGGAATGAATTGTTTCTCAACACTTTCAGCTGCAGCAAAGCGATATTGAGCAGTAAAAGCAAGACCTAAACCTAGAATTAAATTTGCAAAACAATAAATTACAAAATAATTATTAAGTACTGCATAAGATGCTAATAGTGCAGCAAGAGAATTCATTAAAGAAGAAAAAGCAAATCCAAATTTTCTTCCTTTAATACTCATTAGATATGAAGCAAAAATACTTCCAAGAGCTGTACCAACAATAGTCAGCGCCGTAGGTAATGTGGCTATGTATTTTATACTTATCATTTCTGAAGCTATTATTCCACTTAGCAGAACTGTTACTGGCGCAACGGTGAATGAAAAAATTTGTGCAAATATTAAAATTATTAAATTACGATTGAACATGCGGGATGATAGTTAATAAATAAAAATAAAGAATAAATAGTTATACAGTATATTCAAAATTTTGACTCGTAGGATTTATTCTAACTAATTTTGCTCCATTTCTAATATGATAATGAGTTGCCATCGGCGATAAGGGGGACAATGTCATGACACTGTCTAGCTGATTCTTATTTTTCATATATCTTAATAATTCTTTCATTATTTTTTTACCAGCACCTTTTTTGAATGACCATAAAGTATAAGCAACTGCAATTTTCCCCTTATTTTCATCTGTACTCATAAGTTCTAATTCTTTTACAGTAGTAGGTATATCGTTTGTAAAAGCAATACATACTACCCCTTCAATTTCTTCATTATATTTTAAACCAAAAATTTTTCTACCCTGAGAGGTTCTAAATTTATTACTAAGCTCAGGTCTTATTGGGTCATCTTCAGTATTTATTTCATCGAGAGCTATTAACTCCGATTTTTTTATCCAATTGAAAAAATTGAAATTATATTTATATTTTGGTAAACTCATAAAACTATTATTTTTTTGCATTAATATTCTTTTTTACAATCTAAAAAAGAGTAATTTTTAAGTAAATATTGATAATTAAGTTTTTAAATATAAAAAATTATGATTTTTTCGCAGTTATCCTAATGCCTCCAAGTTTACCTTGAGAAAAACAACGATCCATAAAAGCATAAAACATATTCATGTTTTCATAAATTTTTTTCCCATGAACTCGTAAATGCCTATCCTTTTTACTAATATATGATAAATTTCTTTCATGGGTGAATTTAGCCCAAATTTCAGACATATCTTGATAATCAATCAATTTCAAACCTGATCTTTCTATTTCCGATTTGTATGTTTCCAAATCAGGCAAATAGTTTCCATACATTTCTTTTGATATTTCATATAGCTCTTCTTCACTAAATTGTTTTCTACTAAAAAGATCTTCAGCGTAAAAAAAACCTCCTGATTTGAGGTAATTAAAGCAATTTTTCAATAAAACATTATGTTCAACTATATGATAAAGAGTTAACCAGCTAACAATTGCATCAAATTTTTTTCCTTGCCAGTTATATGTAATAAAATCTCCACAAATATGCTCTACTTTTTTGGCAAGACCGCATCTTTCTGTTAAATCCATCGCTACCTTGTGTTGATCTGATTGAAGTTCAAGCGCAACTACGCTTGCTCCGGTTTTATTCGCTATATATCTAGCAGGGCCCCCAATTCCTGAACCAATTTCTAAGATTAACATATTAGAATTTATCCCAATTTTTTTTATCGCATAATCTAAGGCATATGTTCCATGGTAATGGAGTTGATCAAAACTAGTTAATTCATTGACTTGCAAAGAGTCCGAATCATTTTTACCAATCTCTTTAAGTTCATTGTAAACTCTATCTACATCATTGTAGAGTTTCATTGATTTGATATTTTCATCATTTTTCATAATTAAATTAAAAGAATTGATTATAGTTAAAATTTTTAAAAGAAATAAATTATTTTGGTATATTGGTTGCACCAGTTTCTGAACGAATGATTTTACCATCTTTAATAATATATACTGCCATTACTGCCTGTTTTGATCCATCTTCAAATGAAACAAAAAAATGGGCAACACCTATCTCTTCATTTTCATAAATAATGCGATAATTTTCTGTTTTTGGAGCTTGATCACTCATAAACCACTTACTTAACTCTTCTTTTGAAACATGTTCTCCAGTTGAGTGTTTTAACCAATAATAATCTTCACTAAGAATTTCATTATACTTATCTAGATCTTTATTTTCTTGAGCATTATAAAGTTTTTGTATAAGCGACATTTTTTCTCCATTAAGTTTAGTAAGTTATTTCTTTCGAAAAATGACTGCATATGCTTTGTCATTTTCTTTTTTTTTGTCATTATTTTTTCCATAAATGTTAAAAATGTTTAATTCAGGTAAAGTAATATCATTTTTTATTGATAAAAGCTTTTCTTTAAAACCTTCTTTTATAAAAATTTCTTTTTTGATTGATACTACAAACAACCCTTTGGGCTTTGTAATTCTTAATAGCTCATCAAACGCCTGGGGACCTACATGTCCATGTGTAAAAGTACCAGCGCTGACTACAGCTCCTATTGAATTATTTCTTAAAGGAATTTTTTTGGTGATATCAACTTTTAATAATGAGCTATAACAATTTTTTAGCTCTGCTTCACTTAGCATTTCAGAGGAAATATCTATACCAATAATTTTTTTATCTTTTTTTTTATTTAAATATTCTCCTATTAAACCTGTTCCAGCTCCTACATCAAGAATTGGTGTGTCAAAAATTTGACAGTTCTTTAAAAAAAAATCTGTAATCTTTAGAGGTGAAATGTAATTAGAGCTCTTTGCAAAATCCCTATCATATGTTGGTGCCCATTTTTTGTATAAACTTATCGAATCCTCGGGAGTTTTTAATGAATAAGCATCATTTAAAAGTATTTTTTTTTCTGTCATTTTTAAAATAAATTTTGTAAATTACACTATTATAATATTTTAATTATGAACGATAACAAAAATTTAAAAGGAAGTTGTGCTTGTGGAAAAGTAGAATACACCATTACAGACAATCCTCTTTTCACCCAAGCATGCCATTGTAAAAATTGTAAAAAGTCAACAGGGTCATCTTTTGTAATTCATACTATGATTTTTGAAGATGATTTAGTTGTAAATGGTGAAGTTTCTTCAACTGAGCTCCCAACAGGAAGCGGGAGAGGTTATCGAGCATTTTTTTGTGTAGGTTGCGGTGTTTATTTATACTGTAAATACAAAGTAGCTCAAGGGAGAATTGCGGTGAGGTCAGCAACTTTAGATAAACCGTTATCTCCTCAAGCACACATATATGTCAAAGATAAAGATCCTTGGATAGAAATTCAAAATCAAGCAATTTGTTTTAATACCATGTATGACAGAGAAAAATTATGGCCTAAAGAAAGTCTTAAAAGATTAAATCAAAAATGAAAAAATTAATTAATGAAGATTGTAATTATAACTTTTGTATTATTTATTTCACCCTTGACCCTAGCTAATAATGATTTTCAGGGTGAACAGTTTTTATGTTCTAAGCTGTTATGGGGTTTTGATTTTATTTCTTCAGATAAAGTTAAAGTAATTAGTACTGATATAAATAATCAAACTTTTGTTAAAGAATACTATTATGAAACTGATACTGAACTACCTTACATAAATTTATATTTAGATGAGAAAAAAATAAGAGATTTGACTTTTTCCATTCATTATCAAACTTTAAGAGTAGATATATGGACAATGACTTCAGGAGGAAACACTACAAGGGAAATCATACCAGAGGGTTTTTGCCAAAAAATTCAAATTAAAAACATACTAAATCATATTGAGAATTTAAAGAATTTAGTAAAAAATTAATTATATAGTTTTTTTTGCTTTATACTTATGCAAAAATGCAAAAAAGCTTATTTTATCTTTAAAATGACGTGTATCCGAATCTCATTACAATTATTACAAATATCTTAGAATATGGTACGAGAATGGGTCATCAATGATTATTCAGGTTATAAAGGGCTGGTCCTGCAGCAGTGTAAACCCCAACACGCGGGTCCTGGAGAAGTTCTATTAAGAATAGAAGCATTTGCTCTGAACTGGGGCGATATGGATTTGATGCTGGATCGCTATTCTTTCAGCTTTGATAATTTTCCAGCACGAATAGGCATGGAGGCTGCAGGCATCGTCGACGAAATTGGGGATGGAGTGACCGGTATTGAGCTTGGAGCTCGTTATTGCACTTTACCATATTTTTATTTCAATAAAGGAGCCAGCGCTGATTATGTGACGATAGATGCTCGTTATATCACACCCGCTCCAAAGAATTTGTCGGCTGTAGAAAGTGCTTCTGTCTGGATGCAATTCATGACAGCTTATTATCCAATCGTTGAGTTGTGCAAGGCCGAACCAGGGAAACACATACTTGCAACCGCTGCAACCGGAACAGCTGGTAATGCCGCTCTAAACATCGGAGCCTATTTTGGCGCTAACATGATTGCCACAACGCGTTTTGAAGAAAACCGTGACTATCTTCTTGGATCAGGAGCTTCACATGTTATCGTTGCAGATAATAATGATTTGGCAGCAACTTTACGGCAGGTGACAGATGGCCATGGAATCGATGCTGCTTTCGACCCTGTAGGTGAAGGTATGATTGCCCGATATAGTCCTGCTTTAGCTCGTGATGCAACCATATTTTTCTATGGCACTTTGGACGGAGTTTTTCCTCAACTGCCCATTGTTGATATGTTTCAGGCAAATGCTACTTTTCATCCGTATTCTCTATTTAACTATGTAGAAGATCCTGAGATGCAGGCTAGGGGAACTTCTTTTGTTTATAAAGCCCTTGAAGATGGAAAAGTTGCACCAAATGTTGACCGCGTTTATCCGATGGAAAAATATAAAGATGCCTGGGAATATCTCAGCCAACCGCGAACCAAGCATGGTAAAGTCGTAATTGAAACGGGACTTTGAGTAAGCAGTTTGTATAAAAATTTTTTTTATAAACTAAAAATTTTTTTCTTAAGAATATTAGGTTATGATAAGCCTCTGAGATTAGCGCTTTTGAAATATTTGAGTTTAAAATATAAAAGATTTCGTCCACATTACGAAACTATTTTATTAGAAAGTGTATTAGAGGCAAAAAAAATTGGATACACTAAAGTATCAATTATAGAATTAGGTGTTGCTGGAGGAAATGGTATAATTGCTCTGGAGAATTATAAAAAGAAAATTCAAAAAATAACAAATGTTGAAATAAATATTTGTGGTTTCGATTTTGGGGAAGGTTTACCAGATAGTGACAATAAGTATGACCTACCTTTTTTTTGGATTAGCGGATTATACAAAGCTGACAATCAAAAATTAAATGAAAAAATTAAATCCAAAATTTATTATGGTGATATTAAAGACACATTTAAAGAATTTATAAAAACTAATCCCCCTATAATATCGACAATATTTTCTGATTTGGATTATTACACATCTACAAAAAATTTTTTAAATCAATTACCAGAATTTAAAGATTTCTTAACTCCAAGAGTATATTGTTACTTTGATGATATATTTAATTCTAATCATTATATAAACGAGCATAATGGTGAGCTATTAGCAATTAAAGAATTTAATAATGAGAATGAAGATATCAAAATTGGTAAGTCAGTAGGACATTCAAGTGATTTTAAATTTCCGTTAGGTGGAGAAAATTTATTTATGTTACATAACTTTAATCATATAGATTATTTTAAGAATATTAATTTTTCAAAAACTTCTTTATCTTTAGACGATAAAAAAGTAGATAAAATTTTTAATTTTTAAACTTTGAGATAAATGAGATTATGCAACTGCGTAATTATATAAAAAAATTCATAATAATATTTTTTATATGTATATTTTCTAGTGGCACAGTTTTTTCTTTTGATGAAGAAAAATATACTTCAGACGGGGGCTATAAAATAAAATCAACAAATAAACATTTTGTTAAAATTTCAGACCAAAAAACTTTAGCCTATAAGAATGAAGATGATGATATTCCTGGAAGATTTTTATATGATCAAGAAGATAT